>OJEX01000032.1_pt1:5000-113899 | contig 113899 bp, 88 predicted proteins | sample 1593971 | NCBI WGS metagenome assembly OJEX01 (sample SAMN05416775, study PRJEB24817) | seawater metagenome | isolation source: Sea water | place: Canada:Atlantic | collected 2013-11 | reverse complement strand
TACGAGATTCGCCTTAGTCTCGTGGGCTCGGAGATGTGTATAAGAGACAGCATTCCCCCCAGCCACATCATACCGATCCAACCCCGGCCCCGGCCCCGGAAACCGTTCCGGCGATTGATCCGGAACTGGGTCCGGCCGCGCCGAATTTCTGGCCGCTGTGGATTGATCAGCAGGATGTGCTTTTGAAACAGTGCCTGAAGCTGATGTCGGGGAACATGGATGATGCGCAGGATGCGCTGTCCGAGGCGATGGTCAAGGCATCGACCAAGTTCGAAGCCTCGATGGATGAAATCCGCAATCACCGGGCGTGGCTTTCGCGGATTGTCCATAACGCCTGTATTGATTTGCATCGGCAAAACCGGCGCAAGGCGGAATACAAGGAAGAAACCCACGGCGGTGCGGATGTTCCGGTATCCCCGATCAGCCCGCCGGTTATTCCAAGCCCGGAAGAATCGTTTTTAACCAACGAAAAGCTCGACCAGCTCGAAACTGTCCTCTGTGCCCTTCCTGAAAAACTGCGCAAGCCGCTTTTGATGCGCTGCGTTCAGGACCGCAGTTATGACGACATCGCGGTCGCCCTGGGCTTAAGCAATTGCGCCGTGCGCAAACGTGTCCAACTGGCACGCGACCACCTGAAGGATGCCGACATTCAATAGTTGGCAAATAAATGAAAAAGACGCGTCACAACCCCAAACACCCAGCGTCTTTAGATTGAAAACGGGACGGCGAAACCCCGTCAGGATCACAACCGCAAGCAGTCCACAGCACACCTACACGAAGGAGACTTTACAATGGCGATTCCGACCCCGGTAAATGGTCAGATCACTGATGCAGTCACCCAGACAAATGTGAAAGTTTTGGGCGACGCCCCGGCAATGGCAATGGGCTCGATTTTTCAGTCCCTCGCACATTCCACCGGCATCCTCTATGAAAACGCCGTCAGCGCACAGCAGCAGATCGGCATCACCTCGCAGGCCGCGACCAATCAGGGCGTCATCCAGATCTATTCGGTCGATACGATGGCAGACTCTGTGGCAACCTCGAAAATTGCCAAAAGCGACGTGCCCGACAATATGCTGTCACTTCTGACCGCACTTCAAGCCACCAAAGGCTGATCCCGTTTACCTGTCAAACATATGACAGGCTGGTCCCGCTCCGGATCTTCTGACACACGGGTCACCATCAAATCGGGCGGTCGTTTCCATCAGCGACCGCCCGATTTTACGTGGATCGCGCCCCCAATTTGCGGTCCGCAAGTTTTTGCACAAGTTCCGTCACAACCGATCTGGCCCTCCGTCATCTGACTGATCCCGCAAACCACGCGGAAAAGGGCCGGATTCCGGCACTTCTTTAGGCAACCAGGAGATACACAATGGCTGATAACACTCCGGTCAATGGCATGATCACGGATGCAGTAACCCAGGCCAACGTAAAGGTTTTGGGTGATGCTCCTGCCATGGCCATGGGCTCGCTGTACCAGTCGCTGGCGCATTCGCACGGCATTCTCTATGAGAACGCCGTCAGCACCCAGCAGCAGGTCGGCATCTCTTCACAGGCCGCAACCAACCAGGGCGTCATTCAGGTCTATTCGGTCGATACCATGGCCGGTGCCGTTGCCACCTCCAAACTCGCAAACAGCGATGTGCCCGACAACATGCTTTCTTTGTTGTCGGCTCTTAAAGCAACGACCGGAACGTCCGTGTCGTAACACCAGATTGGTTTCGCCGCCGAACCGGCCCGGCATGCAGTCGCTTGCCGGGCTTTTTCCATCACAAAAGTCGCTGGCGCACGTCATACCGATAAGTCCCCATTTCGCCAGCCAAGGAGACGGACATGCCGGCACCATCGGGAACACCCCCACAAGACGGCACGCAAGCAGATCAAAACCAATCCACCCCGCCACAGCAGCCACAACAGTCCTGGTACGTCGCAGAACATCCCCCCTGTCAGGTGTCCAGTCAGGTCACCGACAGCGTTGCGATGACCAATGTCGCGACCATTGGTGTCGGGCCAAGTTATGCCGCCCTTCAATCCATGCTGGGCCAGTCGCAATCCCAAAGTGTCTTGATGGCCAATATGGTTTCCGCCCAAAGGCAAAATGCGATGGTTGGCATGACCACCATGACCAAGGGCATCGAACAGATCATGAATCGCCGTAACCAATAAGGATCAAAGCGATGAGCAATTCCCATGAAGTTGATGAGCAAATCACCGACAGCGTGACACAGACAAACACCACCGTCATTGGCAATGGCCCGGCAATGGGGACCATGCAGTCCTATCTATCCCAAGCACAGGCGCAGGGCATTCTGTTTGCCAATATGGTTAACGAACAGCAACAACTGGCCGTGGCAAGCCTTGCCACCACCATGGAATGCGCGAAATCGACCCTGTCGGTTCAGGACAACAAACCAAATTTTTTTACGGCGGCTCCTTTGAATGTGCGTCAGCCTACCAATCCAGCGCAGAAGGATCCGAATCACAATCCGACGTAAATGACGGCGACGCTGCCCCCGAAGCCCCGCCCGACGACGACCCACCATGGTGGGAACAACTTGATGAACGCTTTGTGGGCAAAGGCACTGAAACCGCCGATGACCTAACCAACGAGAACAACGCCCCCGGCGTATCCTGACGACGGAGCATAAACCATGAACGATATCGTCAATCCACAAGTCACAGATGCGGTCACCCAGACCAACGTGAAAGTTCTGGGCGAAAGTCCGGCACAGGCGGTGTCGATGGCCTTGCAATCGCATTCCCATGCCACCGGACTTGCCATGGAAAATGCCACATTGGTTCAAGGCAACATGCAACAGGTCGTCAATACATCAACATCGAAACTGGTCGCCATGATCACGGCACAAGCGGGATAGCCGACAATCGGCAAACGACCAGCAAATGATCAGCAAACAATCAGGCGAAATTTGATCACAATTCTTCTCATCATGCGTCAAAAGGTGTGCGGTCAGACAGACCGCTTATTCGGAGGATACAATGGCTATTCCAACCCCGGTGAACGGTCAGATTACCGATGCAGTTACGCAAACTTCGGTAAGCGTTCTTGGATCCGCACCCGCCAATGCGATGGGCTCGATCTATCAAAGTGCGGCGCATTCGACATCCATCCTGTTCCAGAACGCGGTGCAGGCCCAGCAGCAATCATCGATCTGCTCGCAGGCCGCCACCAACCAGGGTGTCATGCAGCTTTATTCGGTCAACACCATGGCCGGTGCAATGGCAACGAACAAAGTGTCAAATTCCGACAACAGCAATACACTTTTGACACTCCTGATCATTTTGGCAGCAACCCGCCGCTAGGCACATGACATGACCCGTCCGATCCATCATCGGACCATGGTCACTTAAACTGAGGGCGTGCAGATGGCAGACAACACCCCCGTAAATTCACAAATCACGGATGCCGTGACACAAACCAACGTCAAGGTTCTTGGCGAAGCGCCTGCCCAGGCGATGGGGCTTGTGTATCAAACCATGGCGCATTCCATCAGTCTTTCGATGCAAAATGCCATGCAGACCCAAGGTGGCCTGCAGCAGATCGGCAATGCCGTAACGTCGAGCGCGTGTAAGATGATCCTTGATACATCTGGCGGCGGCATGGGCGGCGGAGGCAACAAAAACCAGTGATTTCTGAATGGTCATTCGATGGGCCATGATGATGTGCCCCAACAGCATTGAACAAACACGCAAAACACCCGTCAAAGCAAATGAGGTCCTTCATGGCAGACGATGACACCCCCCCAAAGCCAGCCAGCACTGAACCCAAGGGCGCAGATACCCCGACCACGCCTGATGCCGCAGACAACAAGGATGCCAAAGATACCAAGGATGCAAGTGGCGGCAGCACCGGTGCCCCGGATACCACCACAGCATCGGGCGGCGATGGGTCAGACAAGGACACGCCCCCCTCGGACAGCCCGCCTGCCGCACCTGGCACGCCCCCGCTCAGCACGGCATTGAACCCACAAATCGTTCAGGCGGTTGGCACAACCAACCATGCGGTTCTAAACGGGGCCATTCCGGGGGCCAATGGTGTTGCTTATCAAAAGGTGGCGCAGGCAGCGGCCTATGCAGTGCAGGATTCAACCGATTACATGCGCAGCATCATGTCGATGGCATCGGCGACAACCGGTGTCGCCATGCAAAAGATGCTGGCAACCAAAGAAGTCCAGCCTTACAGCGACATCATCGAAGCCGCATCCAAAGCCGTCACCGACGCGCAGAAAACATTTACAAGCGTTGGGACGTCGGCAAGTAGTGTTGTGAAGGATTTTGACAGTATGGCATGACGGCATCTGCCGTCTGCTATCTGGCATCTGGCAGATGACAGCAGTGTCCTTAATGCTGAGAGGCTGGGATCTTACCCAGCACGCATCAGTTCAAGACGATGGCAGGCCTCGGAGAAGTCAGGGGCAAACAGCTTGACGCTAACCCCGGTCCCTTGCAGCTCATAGGCCCCCATTTCCACGGTCGGACAGGAAATGAAACTGGCGACGGTCTGGCTGACCAGAACGCGCTTGCCCAGTTGCTTGGTCAATTGTTCGATGCGGGCGGCTTCGTTTGCGGCCTGACCCACCACGGTAAAATCGACCCGGTCGGGAACCCCGACATTGCCATAAATGACATCCCCGACATGCATCCCCAGCCCATAATCAAACGGCGGCTTGCCGGATTCTTCGCGGGTCGCGTTGAGCTGATCGATGTTAAGCTGTGCCTCGGCAGCGGCATACAGGGCGGAAACGCAGGCGGTTTCGACATTGTTTTCATTTTCGTCAATCGGGAAAATCGCAAGTGTCGCATCGCCGATATAGCGCAGAACCTGGCCGCCGTGTTTCAACACCGCCCCGGCGGTTGCCGAAAAGAAATCATTCATTTCGCCAAGGAACGCATCATCACCAACATGGGTTGCAACCGATGATGAGTTACGCATGTCCGAGAACCAGATCACCGCACGGGTTTTGGTGCTGTCGCCCAGTTTGATCTGACCGTTGCGCACGCGACCGCCAGCATCCGATCCCAAATAGGTCTCAAGGATGGTTTTGGTTTCTTCGTGGTTGATGCGCATTTTGCACGACACGGCAAAACGGCGCTGAATGCCCGAAAGTGTTGCAAGGTCTTCGTCGGAAAAACCACTTGGGCGGCGCGTCATATAGGTCATGAAAATGCGGTTACTGCCCAGCGTGCTGTCACGGTCGGTGACAAAGGGCGTCATCAACGCATAGTAATCTGTGCCGCGATTGCGGCGGAAACTTTCAAGGATCGGGAAATCAAGAACCGCGCCCGGCCCGATCAAATGGCGGCGCATGAAACTGACATCTGAATCCGACATCCATTTAAGCGGACTGTCGGCCCAATCGGGATCGTCATCGCGAACCCCCATATGGGTCGAACGTTCAATCGAATTGCTGTCCTTTGACCAGACATAAGAAACCCCTTCGTAAAGGGGGTGCAGGGTTTTGAACGCCACCATCACACGGTCGATGGGAATACCGGCGGCCACCAGTCGATGCACCATGCCATTGAGGATCTCTGAAATGTCGGTATCTTCGAGCGCGCATTCCATCACCCAGTCGTTGACAGACCGAACAAATCCGCGCGCGGCCTGCGCCGAATTGGTGCCGGGTAAAGATGTCACCACCGATGAAGATGCATTTTTGTCGCTCATTGCCTGCTCCGCAGATTTCGTGCCTTAACTATCGCATTGCCTAGATAGAACAGCAACGCAATTTCGCAATTGCGAATTGGGAAACAGTCTCTTTCCCGCCAGACAAATGACCATCAGTCATCAATTATGCAAGTTCGAATTTTAAAAAAACTGTAACATGCTGAATTCAGGAGATAATGTTTACAGCTTTGCGGGTGGAAGATAGATACGGGCCAGTAATCCACCCTGCGGGGCATCTTCAAGATATATTTCGCCGCCATGGGCCCGAATGGCCGTGCGCGCGATGGCCATCCCAAGGCCAATTCCCCCGGTGTCGCGATTGCGCGATTCTTCAAGCCGGAAGAACGGCTCAAACACCTGTTGGCGTTGATCAATTGGAATGCCCGGTCCATCGTCAGATATCTCGATCCAGAGGCCGTCATCATCGGCATCCTGTATGGCGACTTCGACCGTGGCACCATATTCAAGTGCGTTGGATACCAGATTGCCAAAGGCACGTTTTATCGATAGCGGACGGCATGGGTAAATACGCGGGGTGACCTCGCCGGAAAATGCGATGGGACGCCCGGTTTCGGCCAAATCTTCGACCGCGGATTCAACCAATGCGGCGATATCGATTTTGCGGGTTTTCTCGTTGGCGGTTTCTTCGCGCGCAAAGGTCATCGCGGCTTCGACCATCTGTTCCATTTCATTGAGGGTTTCAATGATCCGTGCGCGGTTTTCCGGGTCTTCGACAAATTCGGCGCGCAATCGCAAGGATGTTATCGGCGTGCGCAAATCATGCGAAATCGCCGCCAGCATTCTGGTGCGGTCTTCGACAAACCGTTTTAAACGCGCTGTCATGCGGTTAAACGCCTTGGCCGCACGGCGAATTTCAAGTGGTCCGGTTTCAGGAACCGGTTCGGGATAATCACCCCGCCCGACCCGGTCAGCCGCCCGGGTCAACACCGCCCACGACCGCGAAATACGCCGGGCCAGGAAGAATGTGATGATCCCAATCACAAGAGCGGACATGACAACCCGGATCACATTATCAAAGACAAACCGTGGCGGCGGTGTCACGCCGCCAATCATCGCTTCGAGCCAGATGTTGGGTTGGCCATCATCCCTGATCTTATCGGGCAAAGTTGAAAAGATCGGCACGGCAAGCTGCATCACCGGTGCGCCATGACAATCAAACCGGTCAAGATACCGCAATGCCCATGGGGCAATGTTTTTGCCATGCGCGCGTTGATCACTTTGCTTTAAATCCGGTTTGTCACTTCGGCGCTTTTTCTCAATCGCTTCTTTGAAAATATCGTGCACGCCCCGATGGGGGGAGACATCCTTTTTGCCCGGCATTTCACTGTCGGAGAACTTTTCCTCACGCACGTCACGCAGACGATGCTTTTCCGCCCAACAGGCATCTTCGGACAGAATATCAACATTCGCCTGTACGTCGGGTGACGTTGCCAAAAAAGCATTCAGACGTTCGGTCAATCCCTGAGATACCAGATCATCCGAGTTCACGACGTCTGATGTTAAAACCAGACGCAAACGGGTTTGAGGCGATTGCGCCACACGCAACACATCCGGCCAGTTTTCCGATGGTGTTGTGGTTAAAATGCGTGAAAGTGCCGACACACGTAGAAGCGCATTGCCCCGTCGTTCAGACGCAACCGCATCGCGGCGTTCCTCGGCCAGCATGATCCCCAAAACCACATGGGTCAGAATGATCGCGCCCAGCAGCAAAAACACCAGCTGCCCGGTCAGGGTTCTGGGCCAAAGGCGCGTGATCAGGCGGCGGGTCATATCTTTGTCACCTCGCAGGTGAACATATATCCCCCACCCCATACGGTTTTAATCAGGGTCGGGTTTTTCGCATCAATTTCGATTTTCTTGCGCAGGCGGCTGACCTGATTATCAATGCTGCGATCAAACGGAATGGCATCACGCCCGCGCGTCAGATCAAGGAGCTGATCACGGTTCAAAACCATATTTGGATGTTCGACAAAGGCACAGAGCAAGCCGTATTCGCCGGCACTGAGTGGCAGAACCACATCGGTGTCATCGCGCAATTCATGACGGGTCCGATCCAGCACCCAGCGATCAAAGCCAATCTCACCGACTGGCGATGGTCCCTTGCGCCCGACGGGCAGGCTTTGGGCACGGCGCATCACGGCCTTGATCCGGGCGAGAAGTTCACGCGGGTTAAATGGTTTGGCCAGATAGTCATCGGCCCCCATTTCCAACCCAATGATCCGGTCGGTTTCTTCGCCAAGGGCGGTCAGCATGACCACCGGCACATCATGATTTTCGCGCAGCCAGCGACACAGGCTTAAGCCATCTTCGCCGGGCATCATCAAATCAAGCACAATCAGATCAGGATGCAGGTTATCGCCCATCAGGCGGCGCAATTCACGGCCATCCGATGCCAGTGTGACACGGTATTCATGTTGACGCAGATACCGCCCAAGCAAATCGCGGATATCACGGTGGTCATCAACAACAAGAATGTGGGGCTGGTCGCTCATATATCGCTGCCAATCATTAATCGTTAAGCCCCCTAACCTATCGCGTTGGCGAACACAGCTGAAACCTCAATTTGTATCAAATTGTCGCATTTGGCTGTTTTGATAATTGTTGCGACCAATTTCCCCTGTTTGCGGGATCATTTCGCGACAAACAGACGTCATAACAGACCTCGACAAACGTTACCCCCCACCCAAACGAGGTTTCCGATGAAACGCAAAACATCCCTTAAAATCGCCGCTGCCCTGATTGCGTCAACTTTGATCGCACTGCCAGTTGCATCGGCCTATGCCGGTAGTGATGGTCATCATGGCGGCAGAATGCTTGAGCAAGGCCAATTCAAGGAATTTGGTTTTGATGGTGCGCACCGTGACCATGACAAGCGCGGCATGTTTGGCAAGCAGCACCGCGAACGTGTAACCCCGCTTAGCGTTGACGAGGCGCGCATTCTTGTTGATGCGATGCTTTTGCGGTTCAATGTGAGCGACCTTAAAATCGGTGACGCGCTTCTGTCCGACGAGCCCGGCAAAATTGATGTTTTGCTGGTGAATGGTGCTGGCGATCTGGTGGACGTTGTTAAGTTTGACGCCAAAAAAGGACGCCTTGATCACGGTGAGCGCCGGTCGCTTCGCAAACTGATGCCGCGCCCGGACAAGGAGGCACGTTTTGACCGTTCGTTTACCGACGCGCAGATGAATACGCTGGCACAGGCGATGGTGATCCGATTTGGCCAGGGGGAGCTTAAACTTGGCAAGATCGCCGAGACCGATCGAGGCACCTACGTCGCGACGGTGACCAACAAGGCGGGCGATATTGTCCGCGAAATGGAACTGAGCCGTGTGACCGGACGTCCGATCAGCTAACGGCTTAGATCGACCCCACCCCAAGGTTCGGGGCTTTTTCCCAACCGATACCCCGAACCTGTCCCCGACGCCTCTGAGGTTTTCGCCTCAGGGGCGTTTTTATGTGTTGCGTATTGATGCCACAGATCATGAGGCAATCATGAAAAGGATATTTGAATGTCTGAATTATTTCGATTTGACCGTTTGTACATGCCCCCGCATGCTGACCGACCTTTTCACCATAAAGACCGCCGCACATCATGACACAGTTACCATCCAGTCCCGTCCTGAAACCCAGTCCGCGCGTTGCAACCCATGCCGACATCCCCGCACTTAGCAAACTGTGGCAGGATACCGGGCTGTATCGCCCGTACAATCCGCCGGAATGGGATGTACGTTTTGCCCTGTCGTCGGGCGAAGCAACCTTGTTTGTCTGGGAAGATAACAGCGATAACATCGTTGGATCGGTGATGGCCGGTCATGATGGGCATCGTGGCTGGATTTACTATCTGGCGGTGTCGCCCATCGCACAAAAAACCGGCCTTGGCCGGACCTTGATGGACATCGGGGAAGGCTGGCTGCGCGATCAAGGGGTTTGGCGCATGCAGTTGATGGTGCGGTCGGAAAACGTGGCGACACAGGATTTCTATCGCCATTTGGGCTATCGCGCGTTGGATGTCACGGTCATGCAAAAAGACATCGCGACACCGCCCGCAGAGCGCTGATTACATCGTACCGGCAATGGTCGATGCCGCATTCTGATCATCAGGGCTGGGTTCTCGCTGGCCGATGATGGCCTGTGACACATGGGAAATTCGCCGCGACCGTTCATACAGCCGGTTGATCCGTTCGACCATGGCGACCTCGATCCGGTAACGGCGAATATCGATATCACGCGGGCCGATTTCGTCACTGACCTTGCGCAAGGTAGCGTCCATCTTGGCCGCGAATTCCGCCTTGCGATCAAGCACACGCTGTGCGGCTTGCGCATCCTCGCTTGAAAAGGCCGTCATTGCCTGTTTCAACGACTCTTCGGCGATTTCGTAAAGCTCTGCCATTTTGTGCAGGCTTTCATCGGATGGCATATGGCGCAGATCAAACCATTCACCAACCAGTCTGACCATTTCCTCGCTAACCAGATCACCGATTGCCTCAAGATGGTTGCTGACCGCCAGTTCGTTTTGCAGACGATTAATATCGCTTGGCAACAGTTCAGTACGGCGCATTTTACCGGCAAACATGGCAATGGCGTCCTGTAGACTATCGACCCCGTCATCGAGTTCGGCAATCGTCACCAGTCGGGCACGGGTCGGCAGGCGCAGGTTTTCCTGCCCGCGCCGAACAACATCAATCACGATATCGCCCATATGCATGACCTCGTTGCGCAGTAAGGTCATCGCGGCCGCCGGGGCGTCATCCATGTTATGGATGACGTATTTTGGTTCCGGGCTCAGGCGTGGCTCGATATCCTTTTCCAACGGAACCAGTTTTTCAATCATACGCGCCATTAACGGCACAAAGCCGATCATCAAAATGACATTGGCGATGTTAAAGATGCTATGCGCATTGGCGATTTCGCGTGCGATATCCGCATTGTCAATATCGCCCCCCATGGTCACACCCCGAACGACGCCGGCCAGAAGGTCGATAAATGGCAACCAGATGACAACACCGACAACGTTAAACAGGATATGACCAACTGCGGTACGGACCCCATCGCGGTTCTTGCCAATCGCCCCCAAAAGGGCGGTAACGCAGGTGCCGATATTCGCCCCGAAAATCAAGGAGATCCCCCCTTCAAGCGACACCAGCCCCTGCCCGGCCAGCACGATCACAATCCCCATTGTCGCAGCACTTGATTGCACCAGTGCCGTAAAGGCCGCCGCAACCAGTATGGCCATGAACGGATTGCTCATTTCGCCCATCAGGGAGATAAAAGGCTGGAAACTGCGCAGCGGCTCCATTGCCTGACTCATCATGCCCATGCCGAAAAACAGCAACCCCAGGCCAAGCACGGCCTTGCCGATCAGCGTAAAACGTTTGCGGTCGGCCAGCATGGTCATGGCAAAACCGATGGCAATGAAAAGCGGCGCAATCGCCTCAATCCGAAAGGCAATGATCTGCGCGGTCAGGGTGCTGCCCATATTTGCCCCCATGATCACCGCAATCGCCTGGGCAAAAGGCATCAGCCCAGCCGAGACAAAGCCAACCACCAGGACTGTGGTGACACTGGACGACTGAACCAGGCCGGTAATGACCGCACCGGAAAGTGCCGCCCATATACGGTTGCGCGTCATGTTCGACAGAATACGACGCAGGCGCGCACCAGCCAGCGTCTTAAGCGCGCTGGCAAGGTGATCCATCCCATAAAGAAAAAGCGCAAGCCCGCCGACCAACCCGATCAGCATCGTCCCGGTCTGAAGGGGGATGGCGTCTTCTCCAGCCATCGCAGGACCGGCAAGAAAGACCAGTAATAACGTGCCAGAAATAGCAACTTTAAAAATTGGCAGCATGGCACACACAGACAAGGTAATCGGTTGAAAACAGACGAACCATACAGCAGATTATTGATACTGTCAGAAAAGAGGCGCACCAAGGTCAGGCCCGAATGGACAACCTGTTGAAAGTTCACATCTACTCGGCGGCAATCTTGCTGCAGTTTTCCTTTGCCAGTCGCTGTTTTAAAACCGCCTGCTGGTCCTTGGTCAAACGCAGCCCCAGTTTTGAGCGGCGCCAGATAAGATCATCAAGGTCGCGCACCCATTCCTGATCCATCAGATAGCGTACTTCGGCTTCATACAGGTCATGGCCATAGCAGGCCCCAAGATCAGAAAGCGCGTTTGCCGTCCCTAAGATGGCGTCGATCCGTGTACCATAAAGCCGCAGCAAACGGGTAAGCATTGCCGATGGTACCCAGTTATGTCGTTTGGCGAAGACGTCATACGCATCGTCAAAGGATGCATTGGGGAAGTCACCACCCGGAAGTGGTGCCGACGCCGTCCAGGGTTGATCATTGTGGCCAAGCTGATCAGATACGATCTGCAATGCGTGCTCGGCCAGTTTGCGATAGGTGGTGATTTTACCGCCAAACACATGAAGGGCGGGCGCGTCGCCGGTGTTGGCTTCGAGTTTGAGGGTATAGTCGCGCGAAATTTTTGAGGCGTTTTCGCCATCGCCATTGCCGGCATAGAGCGGACGGACCCCGGAATAAGTCCAGACCACATCATCGGTGCTGACGGACTTTTTGAAATAACCACTGGCAAGTTTGCACAGATAATCAACTTCGTTCTGATCGATTTTGACGGTTGATGGATCATCGTTGAAATCAACATCCGTGGTGCCGATCAGGGTGAAGTCATTTTCATAGGGAATAGCAAAGACAATCCGGCCATCGCCATTCTGGAAGATATAGCAATAATCGTGATCAAACAGTTTGGGTACAACGATGTGGCTGCCCTTGACCAAGCGAATGTTCGCCTTGGTTTTCGATTGCACAGCGCCGCCATCGGGTTTGATCAAATCAGCACACCATGGTCCGGCGGCATTGATCAGCATTTTGCCGGTGACAACGCGGTCTTGATCGCGATCAGCGTCGCGCAAGGTGACGTTCCATTGCCCGTCATTCTGTACAGCACCGACACATTTGGTGCGGGTGAGGATTTCAGCGCCGTTTTCGCGGGCGTCCATGGCATTGAGCACCACAAGACGGGCATCATCGACCCAGCAATCGGAATAGACAAAGCCCTTGGTCACATCTTCGCGCAGCGGCTCCCCCGCGACGTGAGATGCGAATGAAATGCCCTTGGATGCCGGGAGTTTTTTACGCCCGCCCAAATGATCATATAAAAACAGGCCCAAGCGGATCATCCATGCCGGACGCAGATCCTTGCGGTGCGGCAGAACAAACCGCAGCGGCCAGATGATGTGCGGCGCATTACCCAGCAGAACTTCGCGTTCGGTAAGCGCCTCGCGCACCAGACGGAATTCATAATGTTCGAGATAGCGCAGACCACCGTGGATCAGCTTTGTGCTGGCTGATGAGGTCGCGCTGGCAAGATCGTTTTGTTCACACAGCAAAACCTTCAGGCCGCGCCCGGCGGCATCCCGCGCAATTCCGGCACCATTGATGCCGCCACCGATGATGATCAGATCGTAATTTGATGTGCCGGGCATTGCGGTTCTCTCTGCGTTTGATGGGTTGGTATCGCCATAAATAGTTCATTTTCGAAAATTTACAAGTTTCGAATTATGACATTTTTGCGATTGAGGGAACGGAACCTATGAAGACACACGTACCGTATGGCATCGAAACCCGGTCTGCTTTGGTAAATTTCGCGAATGAAAAAATGCAAAAAACCCGCCTGACAGGCAGACGGGTTTAAACGCACAACAGAAATGGACGGGTATCAGATGGTTATGTCAGCCAGCGTTGTTGCCAGTCAGACAACATGGCAATGGTCCAAAGCTGATGGCCCCAGTTGCGACGGCCCGACATATGTTCCTGATGCAGGCGATCAATATAGCGGCGATCCAGCCCCAAATCAGTATAGAGCGCATCATTGGCCAGATGGTCGCCCATCCAGTCGCGCAACGGCCCGCGCAACCATTGCGCCAGTGGCACACCAAACCCGGTTTTGGGCCGGTCGATCATTTCGCGCGGGACATATTTATACAAAATCTGGCGCACGGCATATTTGCCAACCGACCCGTTGAGCTTGAGATGGGCCGGAAGGCGCCAGCCAAATTCGATCACCCGGTGATCGATGAACGGCACGCGGACCTCAAGCGAATTGGCCATCGATGCGCGGTCGACCTTGGTCAGCACATCATCGACCATATACATCATCGTATCCATGACCTGCATCGAGGACACGTAATCAAGATTACGATTGCGACAGAACTTTTCACCCGGCACGCGGATTTTTTTGCGGCCCTCGCGACGCCCAAGCAATTTGTCGGTATCAAACAAGGACAACAGCGCGTGATAGCGATCAAGATCGTCCTTGATCGCCAGAAGCGGCGCGGCCTTGTGTATTTTATCGCCAATCGCACTGGTCGCACTCCCGCCCGGCACCAGCCCAACCAGATTATCCCATTGCTCAGGCGATAACATGGTTAGCATACGCGCCACCATCGAGGCGCCAAAAGGAATGCTGCCTGCGGCCTTGCTTAATTGGCGGGCCCAAAGATAGCGGGTATAACCGCCAAATGTCTCATCGCCGCCATCACCCGACAGGGCCACGGTGACTTCCTTACGGGTCAGGGCCGAAATCAGATAGGTCGGGATGGCGGAGCTGTCAAAAAATGGCTCGTCATAGGTTTCCGACAGCTTTGGCACCAGATCAAGTGCGTCCTGCGGCGTGACATAAAGTTCGGTATGGTCGGTTTTAAGGTGACGCGCCACTTCACCGGCAAAGGCTGCTTCGTTAAAGGCGGCGTCTTCGAACCCGACCGAAAATGTTTTAACCGGCCGGTCGGAGACCGATTGCATCAGGGCGACGATGGTCGATGAGTCAATCCCGCCCGATAAAAACGCGCCGAGCGGAACGTCAGCCACCATGCGGCGCGAAACCGCATCGCGTAGCAAATCTTCAAGCGCGTCAATCGCACTTTGATCATCCCCGCTCCAGGCGTGGGTTTGGCCATTTAAAACCGCATCCTCGACCGACCAATAGGCAAATTCAGATGCCTGATCGTGTCCGGTAATTTCGAGAATGTGACCGGGTTTGAGCATTTTGGCGTGGGCATAGATCGAATGGCCGGACGGGACATAGCCAAACCGTAAATAGGCTTCCAGCCCGGAATGGTTGACCTCACGCGAAATCGCATTGCCCGCGAGAAGTCCTTTGACCTCGGACGCAAAGCCGATATTGCCGTCATAGCGCGACCAATAAAGGGGCTTAATGCCCAAACGGTCGCGCACCAGTGTCAGCTTGTTGGCGTTCCGGTCCCAAAGGGCGATGGCGAACATGCCAATCAGGCGCTTGACCGTTTCACGCACGCCCCAATGGGCAATGCATTCAACGATGACTTCGGTGTCGGAATGGCCGCGCCATGCGATGTTGGCACTGGCAAGTTTTTGGCGCAGTTCTTCGGTGTTATAAATCTCGCCATTGTAAACCATGACATAACGGCCATTGGCCGAATGCATCGGCTGTTTACCGGCATCGGAAAGATCAATAATTGCCAGTCGGCGCTGACCAAGGGCCAGCCCGTTTTCCGTGTCACACCAGACATCACCACCATCAGGTCCGCGGTGATGCAACGCGGCATTCATGCGCGAAACAGTATCGTGCAATCGGCTGGCGTCACCTTGCCCAGATAGCCATAAACCGGCAATTCCACACATAAAATAATCCTGTAAAACCCTGCCGTTACTTAAAACAATAACGGTGCATCCTACAATGAAAACCTTCTATAAAGAACGACTTGAACCCAGAAAACGGCCTCACCCGATCCGACCGGGGCATATGCCCAGCCTCAATCGCACGACCATCAAAGAAAAATCACGCCTTTTCGATGCCCAATCGCGCCATGCGGCGATAGAGGGTATTGCGGCCAATCCCCAAGGATTTAGCGGTGTTGCTGATGTGCCATTTCTGGTCATCAAGCAATTGACGTAAGGCCACCTCTTCGGCGTGTTTCATGGTTTGCAGTGGCGACATCTTGGCATCGGCCTCTGACGCCGTAACCTTGAAATCATCGGGCAAATGATCGCGGCGGATCACGCCGTTTTCGGCAAAGACGCAGGCATATTGCAACACATTGAGCAACTCGCGCACATTGCCCGGCCAGCGGTGTGCGACCAGCATGGCGAGAACTTCCTCATTACAAGCGACGTTCGCGGCCATCCCGCCGAGCAACCGGGTGATCAAATCGGCAAGATCGCTGCGTTCACGTAAAGCCGGAACCGCAAGGCGTGCGCCCTTGATCCGATAGAGCAAATCTTCGCGGAACGTGCCGTTCGTCACCGCCTTGGCCAAATCAACATTGCTGGCGCACATCAGGCGGAAATTGACCGGAACTGATTTTGTACTGCCCAGTGGCTCAATCGTGCGGTTTTCCAGAACCCGCAACAGCCGCCCCTGGGCTGCCAGCGGCATATCCCCGATTTCATCAAGAAAAAGCGTGCCGCCATTGGCTTCGCGGATGCGCCCGCCAAACCCGTCGCGCGCGGCCCCGGTAAAGGCCCCACCGGCATGACCAAACAGTTCGTTTTCAATCAATCCTTCTGGCAGGGCCGCGCAATTGATCGCCACGAAATTGCGTGATTTCCCCACCGCCGCATCATGGATGTGACGGGCAAGGTATTCCTTACCGCTGCCGGTTTCACCTGACATCAAAATATTGATATCACGCGCATGCAGTCGCGATCCGATATCAAAGATACGGCGCAACGCCGGATCACGGTCGGGCATTTCAGTTTCGGGCGTGGTTGCGCGCACCGGTTTGACCGGTATGGGCATTGATGTTGCCCGACCGACAAACTGACGGCGCAGTTTTTCGGGCAAGGTGATACTGCCAAACAACACCCCGCCCCCGGCAATGTTGACCGCCATGGCAGGATCGGCCTGATCACGCCCAATGTCAGCATGAAGATGTTTGCGACCGGCACTTTGATTGGCGAATTTTGCCAGCAAACTATCGACATCCATTTCAAAGACATCGCGAATATCGCTGGAACTGCTGGCGGCGCGCAAGATACGGCGCGCCATGGATGTCGCCCCACTGATCGTGCCGTCCGGCGCGATGGAAATCATCGCATCACGGGTTGATCCGACATGCTGGGCTTCGGGGTGAAGGTGCAGGATAATGTCGCCTGCCCGCTCGTCAAAAAACAGAATACGTTCAAGGGCCTCGGCATAATCGGCAATCATGCCGCGCACCCGCAGGCAATCGGTGCGCTTGATATCATCGCGCACAGCGGAAACATCCAAAACCGAACAGACTTCGCCGTCCGGGCTAAACACCGGGGCGGCGGTACAGGTCAGGGCAGAATGCTGGGAGAGGAAATGTTCATCCTTGTGGATGGTGATCGCACGGCCTTCAACAATGCAGGTACCAATACCGTTGGTGCCTTCGCGTTCCTCGCTCCAGACGGCACCGGGCAAAAGGCCGTTGGTGCGAAAGGCTGGCAGCAACGAATGGGCCGCCACACTATCAAGGATCACGCCCTTATTGTCGGTCAGAAACACCGCATAGCCCGATGCATCAATCTTGCGATAGAGCGTGCGCACCAGATCATGGGCATGGTGATACAGCCGCCCGTTGCGGTCACGCAATTGCCGGGTCTGGCTTTCGGGCATGACTTCGGGACGACGCAATGTATCATGCGCCAGACCAAAGCGCTGTTCACACCGTTGCCAGCTTTCAAGGACTGCCCGATTTTGCGCAGCACCGCTTAGCTGCAAGGCGGCTTCTATCCGTCCGCCGGAAAAATTTCCTGACATAGACGTTATCTCCCTTGCGTCGGCGTTTTGACCCGGAATTTCCGCGGGGCGCGGCTTATGCCGCATCCGATCACAGGCCCGATGTTACCACATCAGCCCCCTGTCACGCCAACCCGTTTCAGACCCAATCCGCCGCACAATCGCGCGTGTTCCATTTGTGGAACAATTTGTTCCACCTGCGCCAAGAAAACGAGCACATCCTAAGCACTCTCCACCGTTTCAGAAGTCATCCATCCACCTGAAAAAGCATCGTTTTTTGTCTGATCCCCCGCCTGGCGCCCAAATGGCATGACCTTTGCGGGACTGGTGAGGTCACAATTAAAAAACGGGCGAAGAAATCGCCTGTGGATCTCGGAGGAACCAAAATGATCTATAAGAATCCGAATGACGCCGGTAGCGTCGTCAGCTTCAAATCGCGCTATGAAAACTATATTGGCGGTGAATGGATTGCGCCGACCAAAGGCCAGTATTTCGAAAATGTCTCGCCCGTGAATGGCAAGGTATTTTGCGAAATCGCCCGGTCCTCAAGCGAGGACATCGAAAAGGCGCTTGATGCCGGTCACGCGGCGGCCGAAGCATGGGGCAAAACATCGGTAACGGAACGAGCCAATATCCTCAATAAAATCGCCGACCGCATGGAACAGAACCTTGAAATGCTGGCGGTTGCCGAAACATGGGACAACGGCAAGGCGGTGCGTGAAACGATGGCGGCTGATATTCCGCTGGCGATTGATCATTTCCGGTATTTTGCCGGTGCCATCCGCGCACAGGAAGGATCGCTTGGCGAGATTGACGACAATACGGTTGCCTATCACTTCCACGAACCACTTGGCGTTGTTGGTCAAATCATTCCATGGAACTTCCCGATCCTGATGGCGGTCTGGAAACTCGCCCCCGCATTGGCAGCAGGTAACTGCGTTGTCCTTAAACCCGCCGAACAAACCCCGGCATCGATCTGTGTGCTAATGGAACTGGTGGGCGATTTGTTGCCCGCAGGTGTGCTCAACGTCGTGCAGGGCTTTGGCGTTGAAGCAGGCAAGCCATTGGCGCAAAGCAACCGGGTTGCCAAGGTCGCCTTTACCGGTGAAACCACCACCGGGCGTCTGATCATGCAGTATGCATCGGAGAACATCATTCCGGTCACACTGGAACTGGGTGGTAAATCACCCAACGTCTTCTTTGATGACATCATGGCAGCTGACGATGATTTCCGTCAGAAAGCCGCCGAAGGCCTTACGATGTTTGCGCTTAATCAGGGGGAGGTTTGCACCTGCCCGTCGCGCGCACTTATTCAGGAAAGCATCTATGACAAGTTCATGGATACGGTTTTGTCGCGCGTTGCCAACATCAAACAGGGCAACCCGCTTGATACCGACACCATGATGGGTGCGCAGGCATCAAACGAACAGATGGAAAAAATCGTCTCCTACCTTGATATCGGCAAACAGGAAGGTGCCGAGGTTTTGTGCGGCGGCGATAAGGCCGATCTTGGTGGTGACCTGTCGGGTGGTTTCTATATCCAGCCAACGATCTTTAAGGGCCATAACCGCATGCGGATTTTCCAGGAGGAAATCTTTGGCCCGGTCGTATCGGTCGCCACCTTTAAGGACGATGCCGAGGCGCTTCATCTGGCCAATGACACGCTTTATGGCCTTGGCGCTGGTGTCTGGACCCGTGATGGCACGCGGGCCTATCGGTTTGGCCGCAACATCAAGGCCGGGCGTGTCTGGACCAACTGTTACCACCTCTATCCGGCCCATGCGGCCTTTGGCGGGTACAAACAGTCGGGCATCGGGCGTGAAAACCATAAGATGATGCTGAACCACTATCAGCAGACCAAGAACCTTCTGGTGTCTTACGATCCAAAACCGATGGGCTTCTTCTGATCTAACGGGTTCATTCCCAGCCGGACGCGCATTCTTGCTTGCGCGTCCGGTCACCTTTTCCCGACCAAGGAGGTGCATGATGACAGGATCAGACACACCACCTGACAGGGTGACGGCCACAGATGCGGCGATTGCACTGATCGGCAAACTTAAATCCATTCATGGTCCCTTGATGTTTCATCAGTCGGGCGGGTGTTGTGATGGCAGTGCGCCGATGTGCTTTCCCGATGGTGAGTTCAAAACCGGTGATCAGGACGTGCTTCTGGGCGAAATTGACGGCAGCCCGTTTTACATGGGCCGCGCACAATTCGAATATTGGCGGCACACACAACTGATCATTGACGTTGTTGATGGACGCGGCGGCATGTTTTCGCTCGAAGGGCCGGAAGGCAAACGCTTTTTAACCCGGTCACGGGTGTTTAGCGACGCGGAATGGCAGGCGTTGAAAGCCGCCGAGGAAAAGGAACCAATCGACAGCTAAACCGGTTTGGTGAACCGCCAGATGGCCAACACCACACCGCGACGATGGACATTCTCCCAACCCAAGGCATTGCGCGGACGTCATCGCTACCCCGATGACATATCCAACCAATGCCAGAAGATGCCTCTTCATGTTTCCGTGGCATCTTCCTCCTTGCTCGCTGTCCCCACCAGGGCAGCGGGCTTTTTTTATGCCGCCTGCTTTTTATGCCCCCTGCAAGGTATAAAAAATTTGGAACAAACAGGCGGCGGCACGTGTTCTGCAATTGGAAATCGACCCCGGGACGCCAAGCGCCCGGATATGAATTCCAACATGAGAAAAGGAGCATTTATCATGCGCCGCTCAATGATTACTTTGACCGCCCTTTCTGTGCTTACGATGGGTGCAACGCCCGCTTTGGCCGCAGGCCAGCAGAAAGATAATCCTCAGGTCCCTGATGAAACCCAACAGTCGATGCAGCAAAATAGCGCCACTCTTAATGAGTCGGAATCTGTTCATCTTTCGGGCACCGTAAAAGAAATTACCGGTGACCAGTTCACGATGAATTACGGCGACGGCGAAATTGCTGTCGACATGTCTGATTATGACTGGTTCGACGAGGGCTTTGTCCGGACAGGAGATCAGGTCCGGGTAAACGGTGAGGTTTCCGAAGGATTTTTCACCGACAAACAAGTCGTTGCCACGTCAATCTTCCTGCCTGAGCGCGGTGCCTATTACACCAACGGCGAGGACCGTACTGGCTTTGTCAACAGCAACGGCCTTGCAACTGGTGAAGAGTGGGTGACGCTTACAGGCGAAGTGACAGAAGTTCGTGAAGACGAAATAGCCCTTTCCACGGGCCACACAACCATCACTGTTGATTCCAGCGAAGTACCGGAAAATAGTGCGGATGGTCAGGCCCATCAGAAAATCCAAACCGGGGACCGTATTTCGGTCGCCGGGGAAATGGACGCAGCTGGGTTGTTCACAGAACGCGAGCTTCTTGCATCTTCGATCATCGTCATGAACGACAGTAACACCTACATGCAATAATCTAGCAGATGTAGCTGCGACATGAACAAGCAAAGGGCCGACGCCGGTTCAAACGGCGTCGGCCCTTTTTGCTATCAGGTCAGGATTATCAATACCAGCAAGCCAAGCGTACACAACACCAGCAAGGACAGAATGGCTGTGGCAATGACCCGACCACCAACATGCATCACGCTTCTGATGTCGACACTTAAACCCAATGCCGCCATGGCAAGGATCGTCAAGAAAGAAGACGCCGTGCGCATGGGTGCCAATGCAATGTCGGGCAATATCCCGAACGAACGAAACACCATCATCACGATAAAGCCAATGATGAACCACGGCACGACTTGCGCGATGGGAAGCTTGGTCTCGCGCGCCCGTCCGCCGATCAACGCCAAGGTAAAAATCACCGGCCCCAGCATCAAAACCCGGATCAGTTTGACCAATGTGCCAACCTGTACTGCAAGCGCCCCCGCCGGTGCGGTTGCGGCCAGAACCTGCGGCACGGCATAGACCGTAAGCCCGGAAAAGATGCCGTATTGTGCTGGCGATAAGCCAAGCACGACATGAACCAACGGCAAGGCAAAGACAAACAGCACACCCAGCACGGCGGTAAAGGCAATCGACGCGGCAACATCATCAGACTTTGCCGAAATCACCGGGGCAGTTGCGGCAATCGCCGAGTTACCACAAATCGAATTGCCGCACGCCACCAGCATCGACAGTTGCTTTGACAGGCCAAGTGCGCGGCCAATGTGGAAACTGACAAACAGGCTAATGCAAACCGTTGCAATGATCGCCGCAATCAGCCCCCCACCCGCATTGCCAATGGCCTGTGCGCTTATGGACGCACCAAGTAAAACGATCGCGACCTCAAGCACGGTTTTGGCGCAAAACTGCACGCCCGCACAAAACACGGGTGCCAAGCCAAAGACCGACCGCACCACCACCCCGATCAAAATGGCGAAGACCAGACTTTCCACCCAGCCACGCCCCATCAAGACATGCTCGGCATGCTCTGCCAGCTTGGCCACAAAGGCAACCAGCAGGGTCAGCATAAGTCCGGGCAGGACTGGTTTGATGCGGGCGTTAAAAAACATGTTTTGCCTGTGATTTAGGGACAAGCCGAAAATCACACGCTCAATCATTTACTTCCATCGAATAAAAATTCATATTTCATTCGATAAAATCTAATGATTATATCCAACCATGATATCGAACAGGCCAATGCCATGATGACGCTTGAGCAGCTCCATATCTTTGTCGCCGTTGCGGAGCGCGAACACCTTACCCGCGCGGCCGAGGCAATTGGTCTGACACCATCGGCGGTCAGTTCGGCGATCAAGAACCTTGAGGGGTTTTATGGCGTGGCGCTGTTTAACCGGGTGGGACGGCGGATTGAACTGACCGAAACCGGGCGGCTGTTTTTGGATGAAGCCAAGGCAACATTGGCCCGCGCACGCGCAGCCGAACTCACCCTTGCAGAACTTGGCGGCATGCAACGTGGTGATTTGAATGTGTATGCCAGTCAGACGATTGCCAGTTACTGGCTGCCGCCGTTTCTGATGAAATTTCATGACCAGTATCCCGGCATTGAAATTCACCTGACGATTGGCAACACCAAAACCGTGTCGGATGCGGTGCGCGGCGGGGCGGCCGATATTGGCTTTATCGAAGGTGATATTGATGAACCGGCGTTGGCCAAGCGCGAAGTTGCCGAAGACGCCCTTGTCATTGTCGTCGGCCCAAAGCACCCGTGGGCCGATGGCCGCCCGCTTGACCCACTGGCACTGGTGACCCAGTCAAACTGGATCCTGCGCGAAGCCGGGTCCGGCACACGGTCAGAATTTGAAAGTGCCTTGCGCGATCTTGGCGTGGATCCCACTCGGCTTAAAACCGCCCTTGTCCTGCCCAGTAACGAGGCGATCATTACCGCCGTTGAAAGCGGGTCAGGTGCCACCGCCGTATCGCAATTTGCCGTCAGTTCGCTGATTGCCCAAGGCCGCCTTGCGCGCGCAGGATTTCACATCCCACCGCGCAAATTCATGGTGCTGCGTCACAAGGAACGCAAACAAACCCAAAGTTCGCTGGCGTTGGAGAAACTGTGCCTTGCCAGCACCAATTAAGAGGGTCAATGCGCAGATTTCACATTTTTTCAAGTGTAAATTGAGAATGCGCAATGCGGCGGTGCAAATAAGATTCTATCGGTCTTTGGAACGGACAAAATCCGGGACAGTGGATGCCTGAACAATTCCGTATCCCCGTCCTTCAAGGAGTGCCCTGCAAACAGCAGGAACCGTGGGTTTGTCCACAGGCTTCGTCTACCAAAAGGACCATGGCCCATGCTTGATGCAGAAATACTGGCACGCATTCAGTTCGCCTTTACCATCTCGTTCCACATCATATTCCCGTCGTTCACCATCGGGCTTGCCAGCTTTTTGTTTGTGCTTGAGGCCCTTTGGCTGCGCACCCGTGATGACACCTATCTTGCGCTGTATAAATTCTGGGTGAAAATCTTTGCCCTGGCCTTTGGCATGGGTGTGGTGTCGGGCATTGTGATGTCCTATCAGTTTGGCACCAACTGGGGACCGTTTTCGGAATTCACCGGCGGGGTCATTGGCCCGTTGATGGCCTATGAAGTGCTCAGCGCCTTTTTCCTTGAGGCCGGTTTCCTTGGCATCATGCTGTTTGGGTTGAACCGTGTCGGCCCAAAACTGCATTTCACCGCGACAACCATGGTCGCGATTGGCACGCTGTTTTCCGCGTTCTGGATTTTATCAGCCAACAGCTGGATGCAGACGCCCGATGGCTACATGATCGAAAATGGCCGGGCGGTTGTGACCAGTTGGTGGGATGCGATCTTTAACCCAAGTTTCCCGTATCGTTTGGTTCATATGGTTCTTGCCGCCTTTTTGACGACCGCCCTTGTGGTTGGTGCGGTTGGCGCATGGCATTTGCTGCGTGATCGCGACAACCGGGCCGCCCGTATCATGTTTTCCATGGCGATGTGGATGGCGGCCATTGTCGCCCCGGTCCAGATCGTGGCCGGTGACATGCACGGGCTTAATACCCTTGAACATCAACCCGCCAAGGTTGCCGCGATGGAAGGCCATTTTGACACCCAGAATGGCGCGCCGTTGATCCTGTTTGGCTGGCCTGACATGGCGGCCGAGGAAACCAGATATGCACTGGAAATTCCCAAACTGGGGTCGATGATCCTGACTCATGACTGGGACGGCAAGATTACCGGGTTAAAGGACTTCGCCCCCGAAGATCGCCCCAATGCGACCATCGTTTTCTGGACGTTCCGCGTGATGGTTGGCATGGGAGTTTTGATGGCATTGCTTGGTGTGGTCAGCCTGTTTGCCCGTTTGCGAAATACGCTGTTTAGCTGCGTATGGTTGCATCGCTTTGCCCTTGTCATGGGGCCAAGTGGCTTTGTCGCCATTCTGGCGGGCTGGTTCACCACCGAAATCGGGCGTCAGCCATGGGTGGTCTATGGGGTGATGCGCACGTCGGATGCCGGATCACCGATTGCGCCGACCGCCATTGCCGGATCGCTGATAGCGTTTGTGATTGTCTATACCGTCGTCTTTGGGGTTGGCACGGCCTATATCCTGCGTGCCATGAACCATGATCCGCGCCATGCACATGCGCCCAAGGACGAAGTTCTGCGCGCCGGTGGCCGCACGGTTGCCGCCCATAATCCCCCGCAGGCAGGAGAATAATCATGGATTATCAACTTATCTGGGTTCTTTTGATTGCGGTTGCGGTGTTTGCCTATGTCACGCTTGATGGTTTTGACCTTGGCATCGGTATTCTATTTGCCGTCATCAAGGACCCCAAAAAACGTGGCCGGATGATGAATACCGTCGCCCCGATCTGGGACGGCAATGAAACCTGGCTGGTGCTGGGCGGTGGCGGGCTTTATGCCGCCTTTCCCAAGGCCTATTCATTGCTGATGACCGCCTTTTACATTCCGGTTTTTGCCATGTTGCTGGCCCTTGTGTTTCGCGGGGTGGCGTTTGAATTCCGGTTCAAAAGCCAGAACCATCAAAAACACTGGGATTTTGCCTTTTCGGCCGGGTCCATCATTGCTGCGGCCATGCAGGGCGCCATGCTGGGCGCATTTATCGAGGGCATTTCGGTTGAAAATGGCCGGTTTGTTGGCGGGGCGATGGATTGGCTGAGCCCGTTTTCGATCTTTTGTGCCACCGCCGTTGTGGTCGGCTATGCCCTTCTTGGTACCGGCTGGTTGATCATGAAAATGGAAGGCGATTTTCAGGGCAGCCTGCGCCGCCTTGCCAAACCGGCCGTGATCTGGATGGCGGCCAATCTTGGTGTGGTGTCGCTGATGACCACCTATGTCAACCCGGCCTATGCCACGCGCTGGTTTGACATGCCCAACATGTTGATGCTGGCCCCAATTCCGTTGATTACCGCGGGCCTTTTATTCTGGCTTTGGCATGCGGTATCGCACCGGGAAAAGACGGTTTTTGGCATCACGCTTGGTATCTTTTTCCTGTGCTACCTTGGATTTGGCATCACGCTTTATCCCAACATCGTGCCGCCAATGATCACCTTCCGCGAGGCGGCTGCTCCGGATAACAGCCTGTCATTCATGCTGGTCGGGGCAGCAATCCTGTTGCCGGTGATATTTGCCTATACCGCTTATGCCTATTGGGTGTTTCGCGGCAAGGTCGGGGATGAGGGGTATCATTGATGTTTACGGTCAAATCACCGAAAACCCGCCGGATACTGTGGTTTGCGGGCCTTTATATCGGCAGCATCCTTGTTCTGGGCGCGGCGTCGCTTTTACTTAGGGCGATGATGGGGCAAGCTTAACAGGCCATCTTCCAAAACAGCAAAAGCCCGGCAGCGTGGATTTCTCCTGCTGCCGGGCTTTTTTTCATCGGCGATATTATGATCCGCGTTCGGTCAGATAATCGTCATCCGTAACTTTTTCGAGCCAATCGACCGCAACGCCGTTTAACGCTTCGGCAATCGCGATATGAGTCATGGCGGTTGTATCTGTTGCGCCGTGCCAGTGCTTTTCACCCGGTTCAAACCAGACGATATCGCCGGGGCGGATTTCTTCGCGGGGGCCGCCTTCGCGCTGCGCCCAGCCAAGACCACTGGTGATGATGATGGTTTGGCCCAGCGGATGGGTGTGCCATGCGGTCCGGGCGCCCGGCTCAAACGTGACCGTGGCCCCGCCAACCCGTGCCGGCGCGGTGGTTTGAAACGGGTTATCAAGGCGTACTTGCCCGGTAAAATAATCGGCGTTTCCTTTGACGGTGGGTTTTGACGCATTGCGCTGAATGTTCATTTTGATCCTCCGGACTTCTTTGATCGCACGTTATTATTGATTGTGCACACGCTTGATCAGCAATGCCAAGCGTTCGATCCCGTCACGGATGCGATCCGGCTTTTCGGTGGCAAAACTCAGCCGCGCGGTATTGCGCCCGGAATGATCACAGAAAAATGCCTGTCCGGGGACGAAGGCAACCTTGGCATCCTCCAAAGCGTGCTCCAGCAAGTGGCGGCTGTCGATGTTTTCAGGCAAGGTCAACCAGATGAACATGCCACCTTCGGGCCGGGTATAAGACACCACATCTGGCATAAATTCATCCATGGCCGCCAGCATGGTATCGCGCTTTGCCCGATAGGCATCGCGTACTGTATCAAGGTGCCCCGGGAACAATTTGCGTGCCGCGCGCAGGGCGACTTCCTGATTGATTGTCGAGACGTGTAAATTACCGGCCTGCGTGATCAGAACCAACCGTTCAATCACCGGACGCAGCGCACAGACCCAGCCAATGCGCAAGGCGGGCACAAGTGTTTTGGAAAACGTGCCCAGTTGAATAACTGTGCCAGCGTTTTGATCATCCCCAACGTCATCAAGGGCGAGTAAGGAAGGCAAAACATCGCCCTCATAAGACAGTTTGGAATAGGCTGCATCTTCCAAAATCACCGCACCGTATTTGCGCGCGATTTCAAGCACGGCCAAACGCCGTTCCAGCGTATAGGACCGCCCGGTCGGGTTTTGAAAATCCGGCGCAAGGTAGGCCACGCGCGCACCACCGGCAAAGGCCGCATCAAGTTCAGCAATCACCGGACCATCCGCATCCATATTCACCCCGACATAGGTTGGGCGGCGCATCGAAAATGCCTGCATCGCACCAAGGTAACTTGGCTTTTCCACCACGATTTCACGGCCCGGCTCCAACAACAAGCGGGCCAGCATATCAAGCCCCTGCTGCGCGCCATTGGTGATCAGGATGTTATCGATGCTGCGCACAGCCCCGCTTGATGCAAGGTCATCCGCGATCCAGTGCCGAAGGGTCGGCAAACCTTCGCTGATGGAATATTGCAGGCTGCGCCGACCGGCTGCATCGTCCTGCGTCAGATCGTCATAGACCGTGCGAAAAGCATCAAGCGGGAAAAGGGCGGGATCAGGCACACCGCCCGCGAATGAGATGATTTCCGGCCGATCCGTCACTTTGAGCAAATCACGGATTTCCGATGCGGTCAGTGCGTGGGCATCGCGCACAATCAAGTCATTCCACTGGACGGTCATGGCAGCTCTCTTTAGGTCAGCTTTACTGCCCATATTTGGCAAGGAACACTGACCTAAATCAAGTTTATTTTCTTATGGAGATTAATTTTGAAATAAAATTACAATCCTTACCCGGCCAAACTCTGGCTTACACATACAGAGACGAAAAACCTTGAGGCCTTGTTTCGAACATATTAAACACATATTTCAATGTTGAATTTAATCTGACTACAAAAATTTGTGTAAATATATAAATCACACTTGCCTTACGGGTCATTCCATATTACCCATCAAAGCTAAGTGAAATACAATTATAAACACATAAATTTGTGTTGATTGCCACAGTTATGATTGATCGGCAGGAAAGAGAATGCAGCCTAATCTGACCCATCTCCGCCAGCTTGAGGCTGAGAGTATCCATATCATCCGCGAGGTGGCGGCATCGTTTGAACGGCCGGTAATGCTTTATTCCATCGGCAAGGATTCATCGGTTTTGCTGCATCTGGCGCGCAAGGCGTTTTATCCGGCCCCGCCGCCCTTTCCGTTGATGCATGTCGATACCACGTGGAAATTCCGCGAAATGATCGAATTTCGCGACAAAGTCGCGGCGGAATACGGCTTTGAGCTGATTGTGCATATCAATCAGGACGGTGTTGATCAGGGCATTGGCCCGTTCACCCATGGGTCCAGCCTGCATACCGATGTGATGAAAACCCAATCGCTAAAACAGGCATTGAACAAATACAAGTTCGATGCGGCCTTTGGCGGAGCACGGCGCGATGAGGAAAAAGCACGTGCCAAGGAACGTGTGTTTTCTTTCCGCACCGAAACCCATCGCTGGGACCCGAAAAATCAGCGCCCAGAATTGTGGGATATCTATAACGCCCGGATCAACAAGGGGGAAAGCATCCGTGCGTTCCCGATCTCGAACTGGACCGAGCTTGATATCTGGCAATATATCTATCTTGAGCAAATCCCGATTGTGCCGCTGTATTATTCGGCCAAGCGTCCGGTGGTTGAGCGTGACGGTACACTGATCATGGTAGACGATGATCGCATGCCGCTTCGTGCCGGTGAAACGCCGGAAATGAAATCGGTTCGGTTCCGCACATTGGGTTGCTATCCACTGACCGGCGCTGTTGAGTCAGAAGCCACCACCCTGCCCGATATTATTCAAGAAATGCTGCTGACCCGATCCAGTGAACGTCAGGGCCGCATGATTGACCACGACGAAGCCGGGTCGATGGAGAAGAAGAAGCAGGAAGGGTATTTCTAATGGCGCATCAATCCGACCTGATTGCCGATGACATTCTCGGCTACCTGAAATCCCAGGAAGAAAAAAGCCTGCTGCGCTTCATCACCTGTGGCAGTGTCGATGATGGCAAATCAACCCTGATTGGCCGTCTGCTTTGGGATTCCAAAATGATCTTTGAAGATCAGCTGGCGGCCCTTGAATCCGATAGCCGCAAAGTCGGCACCCAAGGTGGGGAGATTGATTTTGCGCTTCTGCTCGACGGGCTTCAGGCCGAACGCGAACAGGGCATCACCATTGATGTGGCCTATCGCTTCTTCTCGACCGACAAGCGCAAATTCATTGTCGCCGACACCCCCGGCCACGAACAATATACCCGCAACATGGCCACCGGCGCCTCGACCGCCGATGTCGCCGTGATCCTGATTGATGCGCGTAAAGGCATTCTGACCCAGACGCGACGTCACAGCTTTATCACCTCGTTGCTTGGCATCAAGCATGTGGTGCTGGCGGTCAATAAAATGGATCTGGTCGACTATGATCAGGCGAAATTTGATGCCATCGTTGCCGAGTATCAGGAGTTTTCCAAGGATCTTGGCTATCAATCGATCACGGCAATCCCGTTGTCGGCCCTTCGCGGCGATAACATGATCGAAGCCAGCCCGAACACCCCGTGGTATTCCGGCCCGACGTTGCTGGCCCATCTTGAAACCGTTCAGGTCGAACAGGATGCGATTGAAAAGCCATTCCGCCTTCCGGTGCAGTGGGTCAACCGTCCCAACCTTGATTTCCGGGGATTTTCCGGCACCGTTGCATCGGGCACGATCAAACCGGGCGATGAGATTATTGTCACCGCATCGGGCCAGACCAGCACGGTCAAGGATATCGTCACCTTTGACGGTAACCTGGATGTTGCCATTGCCGGTCAGGCCGTCACACTGACCCTTGCCGACGAAATCGACATTTCACGCGGCGACGTTTTGGCACAGGCCGATGCCAAACCGGATTTTGCCGATCAGTTCGAAGCGCGCATCATCTGGATGCATGATGACCCTTTGCTGCCCGGTCGCCCCTATCTGATCAAGATGGGCGCACAGGTCACCAATGCGCAGATCAGCGACCTTAAATACAAGGTCAATGTCAATACACTCGAACATATGGCGGGCAAGACGCTTGAGCTTAATGAAGTCGGGATTGCCAATATTTCGGCCGATAAGGCACTGGCCTTTGACCCCTATGACGACAACCGTCATTCCGGGCGCTTTATCATTATTGACCGCTTCACCAATGCGACTGTTGGTGCGGGCATGGTCAACCATTCGCTTCGCCGTGCGACCAACATCAAATGGCAGGAAATGGACATCAACAAACAGGCACGTGCCTATCAGAAAGGTCAGAAATCGGCCGTTCTGTGGTTCACGGGTCTGTCGGGTGCGGGTAAATCAACCGTTGCCAACATGGTGGAGAAAAAGCTCCATGCCATGGGCAAACATACCTATACCCTTGATGGCGACAATGTCCGGCATGGTCTTAACAAGGACCTTGGCTTTACCGATGCGGATCGGGTGGAAAACATCCGCCGCGTTGGCGAAACTGCCAAGCTGTTTGTTGATGCGGGCGTGATTACGCTGGTGTCCTTTATCTCACCGTTTAAAAGCGAACGTCAGTTGGCGCGCAGTCTGGTCGAAGACGGCGAGTTTATCGAAGTCTTTATCGACACCCCGCTTGAGGTGTGTGAACAGCGCGATGTGAAGGGCCTTTATAAAAAGGCCCGTGCGGGCGAGATCGCCAACTTTACCGGTATCGATAGCCCGTATGAAAAGCCGGAGAATGCCGAGATCGTGGTGAGCACGGCGGACCAAAGTGCCGAACAGGCTGCTGAGATCATCGTTGCCAAACTCGAAGAATTCGGCGTTCTGGGCGCTTGGTATCCCGATATCTGATCTTTCGATCTGATCTCTGATCAGATCCAACGTCAAAAAACCCGGCATTTTCGAATGCCGGGTTTTCTGTTGCTGCGCCCCCACAAGATTGGCTCCATTCATTTTGCAAAACTGGCTCTTTTATATAGGGCCAGTTTTGGCCATGCTGGCCCCTTGATTACCACACACAGGACACTTCCCCGATGACCGCGCCCCACAAAGATGACTTTGGTAACCCCGTTGGCCAGCCGATTGACAACTGGTCGGGATGCGAATTTCCGCCGCGCAGCGACATGGTTGGCAATCATGTGATCGTCAGCCCGCTTGATGTTGCCCGCGATGCGCAACAGCTGTTTGAAGCCAACAAAACCGCCGGTGATGGATCACGGTTTACCTATCTTCCTACCAATGCGTTTGACGATTTTGCCGCGTATAAGGCTTGGCTTGACGGCATGACTGCCAATGCAGATCCAATATTGCATGCCATCATCGACAAGGCGACAAACCGCGCCGTCGGGGTTGCTGCGTTCATGCGGATTGATGCCGCCAATGGCGTGGTTGAGGTTGGCAATATTAACTATGCCCCGGCCCTATCAAAGACCATCGGCGGGACCGAGGCCATGTATCTGATGATGAAGCGTGCCTTTGATGAGTTGGGCTATCGGCGTTATGAATGGAAATGCGATGATCAGAATGCCCCGTCACGGGCGGCGGCGGCGCGATATGGCTTTACCTATGAGGGCACATTCCGCAATCACATGATCTATAAGGGTCGGAACCGCGACACCGCATGGTTTTCGATCACAGTCGAAGAATGGCCTGCACTCCGCACTGCGTTCGAAGCATGGATGTCACCCGATAACTTCGATGAAAACGGCGCGCAGCGCACACGTCTGCAAGACCTTCGCGGGTAGCCCGTGCCCTGCCTGCACGCCATCGTCACCCGGATCATTCAAGGTTGAGCTTCTGCAACCTGATGTGGGTGACGCTCCTGCTATTTGCGAGACCCCTCTCCTACGCCGAATATGACAAATACCCGCCACCCTTGGGAATTAATCGACCCGACCGGTGGCCAAGTGGTATGTTTGTTTCAAACACCTTTGGACGACACATAGAAAGCAGGAGACGTGGCATGTTGAAGTATCACACCGTCATGCGTAAATGTGGAAGTGCTGCCATCCTTGCGACCTGTATCGCAGCCGGCGGTGCAAAGCTTGCCCACGCCGATATTACCCTGCCCGTTCCTGCGCCAACGGATATCATCCGTGTGGAACTCCACGGCTATGAACAGCTTGACAGTTTTTATAACGATCTTGGATACACGCCGGAAAGCTGGGACGCCGGGGAGCGCACCATTCCGCGCCTGTTTTTGCAAACCATCCCAGAGGCATGGCGCGATGACATTGCCGATCAACTGACAGTCGCGGCCAAAAAGCGCGTTTTCTTCCGCACGCTTGGACCATTGACATTGTTGGCAAATGAAGAAATCGCCTTTCAGCAAAAAGCCCTGAAAGACGCCGTTTCCAACAATGATAGCGCTGTCATTGGCGAGCTCGCCAGCCAGTATCGCATTACGTCCGCCCCGGACGATCCGGCGACCATTGCCGAACTTGAAAACCGTATCGGCCCTGTTCCGGCATCGCTTGCCATGGCGCAGATGGCGATTGAAAGTGGCTGGGGCACATCGCGGTTTGCCGCCCATGGCAATGCGCTGTTCGGGCAGTGGACCTATGACGGGGAAGGCATCACGCCCGAAGAACAACGCAGCCATCTGGGCGATTATAAAATCGCCGCGTTCAAAACGCCGTTCGGGTCGGTGCGTGCTTATATGATGAACCTCAACACCGGATCGGCTTATAAAGAGTTCCGCACATTGCGTGCCAAGATGATCGCGGAAAGCAAGCCGCTGTCGGGCATGGCACTGGCCGAAACCCTGACCCGCTATTCCGAGCGCGGCGAGGTGTATGTCAAGGAAGTCCAGGCCGTCATTCGCCAAAACAAGCTCATTCAGGTTGATGAAGCTGTTTTGGAAGATAGCCCCTATTATAATCTGATCCCGGCGGGCCAGTAAACCGGGACGCCCGCATGTCTATTGATGGATTTGTAATCTGGTGATTTTCATTTGTCGGACGTTCAGCATATAGTTGCCGCCGCAATGGTTTAACCGGATGATCCGCTTATGTTTGATGCCCGCCTGCGCCCGCTGATTGATAGGCCGCTCAATGCGGTTGCCAGAACCCTTTCGGGGACCGGCATTACGCCAAACGTCATCACCGGGTTTGGCTTTTTCCTCGGCCTGCTTGCGGCCGGTGCACTTACCCTTCAGCTTGATTACGTCGCCCTTGGCCTGATCCTTGCTAGCCGGATCATGGATGGTCTGGATGGGGCGGTTGCCCGCAATGCCGCGCCCCGGTCGCGCCATCCGGGGGCCAAAAGTCAGGAAAGTGATCTTGGCGGCTATTACGATATCGTTGCCGATTTTCTGTTTTATTCCGGGATCGTTTTGGCCTTTGCCATCGGGCGGCCTGAGCATGCGTTGATGGCGGCCTTCCTGATTTTCTGCTTCGTTGGCACCGGATCAAGTTTTCTGGCCTATGCCATCGTTGCCGCCAAACAGGATCGCAATCACGACAAACAGGGCAAGAAAAGTTTCTATTACCTGACCGGCATTACCGAAGGCAGCGAAACCATTTTTGTGCTGTGTCTGATGTGTGCTTTTCCGAAATGGTTTCCCCAGATCGCGGTAATCTTTGGCGCACTTTGCCTGATGACGACCTTTGGCCGGGTTCTCCAAGCCCGGCGCGACTTTGGCTAGGGTCAGTCAGGACCTATTAATTTCACATCACATTCCCGTTGAAGCACAGCCGTCGCAACGCCATATCCAAAGATATCTGCCTGCCCCCTCAAACTTAATACGTCTGACAAAACCCGTTTCCTGATGATGGCAAAAGCAACAATCAATCAACAAGGCAAGGCGCCGAATGACGTTTATCAGAAGCCTGTTTACTGTGTTTATCGGGTGTTTTTTCGTGGCGTCCTGCGATCAATCCGGGCCGGTTAAAATCGGGTTTATTGCCGAATTATCCGGCGCAGGAGAAGACACCGGGACCGCATCGCTTAATGCGTTGAAACTTGCCGCTCAACAAATCAACACCGCGGGGGGCATCAACGACCGGATGATCGAAATCATCCCGCGCGACGATCAAAAAAGCCCGGATGTCGCCCAACAACATGTCCGGGAATTCAAGGAACTTGGTGTTGATGCCATTGTCGGCCCGATCATAAGTTCCATCGGGATGGCCATGCTGCCGGTGATTAACGAGCTTGATATCGTCACGATCTCGCCGACTGTATCGGCGGCTGAATTCGCCGGTTTTCGTGACAACATGTTTCGCATGAATTCGACCACCACTCAGAATGCGCGTGCCTATGCGCGTCACAATATTGATCTTGATCGCAAACGCATTTCCATCGCCCTTGACGGTGAGAACGAAGCCTTCACCGAAAGCTGGTATCACGAATTTCTGCTGGAATTTGACGCACTCAATGGCCGGGTTGTTTCCAAGGTCTGGATCAATGTTGATGACACACCGCTTTCCGACATTGCCCAAAAGCTTCTGGCCGAGAACCCCGATGGGATCATTTTGATTACCAATGGTGCAGACAGTGCGCGTTTATCCAAGGAAATCCGTAAGATTTCCGATGATATTGCGCTGTCTGCGGCCGAATGGGCCGGATCGGAAACACTGATTGATATGGGGAGGGATGCGGTCGAGGGCATGGAACTTGTTCAGGCCTATGATCGCTATGACCCAAATCCGCGTTTTCAGAAATTCGTTGCGGATTATACCGCAATGTTTGATGAGCACCCCGGATATACTGCGGTTTTAACGTATGATGCGGCGACCGTCCTGTTTGCGGCGCTCAAAACCAAACATCCCGATCAACGCCTTTCTGATGCGCTGGTGACCATGCCGCCGCACCCTGGCCTTAATCAGGAACTGATGTTTGACCAGTTCGGGGATGGCAACCGGGGCATTTATTTCGTGACCATTCGCGATGGAAAGTTCATTCACCAAAAATAACTTTCCCATCAAAGCCCAACAAAAAGCCCCGCACATGCGGGGCTTTGTCGTTCAGGCGAAACGTGTGTTGTTTTAGTGATCGCTTTCTTCAAGGAAATGATCGCCAAGGCCGGTGTCATATTCCATGCCGTCCTTGGTCAGAACGATGCTGCCCGGATAGCCTTCCTTGACCAGACCTTTACGGGTCAACACAACCCAGACGGCGGGGTTATCAAAGCCACTGGCATCGCGTGCGGCAACGGTGAACTGCCCGACATGGACATGATCGCCATGGGCATGGGGCACACGCAACAGCGTGCCTTCGCCAGTCGCCGCGTCGATCTGACCGGAATTTTCATCGCGTGCGACGATCTGTGCCAGCACAAGCGTGCGGAGCTGCAGTTTATTGAGTTTCAGTGGATTTTTGCGAACGATTGCCATGATCTGGTGTCACCCCGGTTTTAAAACATATTTGCAAGCAGATATCTGTTACTTGGCGCGATGATGCAAGCCCTGTTTTCAACAACTGTCCTGTCAAAGTTCCTGTCAAAGTTCCTGTCAAAATGCAGTGATAAAGCCAGTGACTTTATCCACCTGCCAACATCTTGCGCAGCTTGCGGTCGCGCTTGAGATGCCACTCACGGCTCATCGCCTGACCAAAGGTCCTGAACCGTTCAACATAGACAAGGTCCCATTGTCGGCCTCGCGTGGTTTTCGCCCCCTTGCCGCTGTTATGCGTCGCAAGGCGGGCCGCGACATCGGTGGACCACCCGACATAGGTGCGCGGCAGTTTGCCACGACTTGATGCCGGATCAAACCCCACCTCGCGCAGCACATAGACAAAGGTAAAGGATGCCATTTTCTATCCTGCCATCCTTTGTCGTCCGCTCCGTGATATGTTGAAATTCGTTCCATGCTGTGGCGAAAACGACTGACTTCGAGAACCGACGCGTAAGCGTAACGTTGGTACGTGAGCATCGGAAGCGCAGAAGCCAGCCGTTTGCAGACCAGCATGGGACGAATTAAAGGGTGGAGTTGAAGGCCCCGCCGTCCAGCAACACATTCTGCCCAACCATGAATTTCGCGTGTTCGCTGCACATAAAGGCACAGGTCGCCCCGAAATCAAGCGGATCACCAAATCGCCCGGTCGGAAGACCAGCCTGCGTTTTGGTTCGTGCGTCTTCAAGGCTGATGCCTTCATTTTTCGATTTGTTGGTCATCAGGGCATTGATGCGATCGGTATCATGCTGACCGGGCAAAAGGTTGTTCATGATCACGCCATCCTTGGCGACCTGACGCGACGTCCCGGCGACAAAACCGGTTAACCCGGCACGTGCACCGTTCGACAGACCCAGATGCGGAATTGGCGATTTAACCGACCCCGACGTGATGTTGACAATCCGGCCCCACTGGCGCGAAATCATGCCCGGAAGGACTGCTGTGGCCAGCAAGATCGGGGTCAGCATGTTTGACTGAACCGCAGCTTCCCACTCGGCCTGTCCCCAATCGGACCAGATACCGGGGGGCGGACCACCGGCATTATTGACCAGAATATCGGGCGCATCAACGGCGGCCAGAACCTTGTTGCGGCCTTCTTCGGTGGTGATGTCGCAGGCAACCGTGGTGACGTTTACGCCATAGGTGTCACGGATATATTCCGCCGTTTCATTCAGCGGCCCTTCGGACCGCGCATTAAGCACAAGATCAACACCGGCCTCTGCCAGCTTGATCGCACAACCACGACCTAGTCCCTTCGACGAAGCACATACAATCGCCTTACGGCCCTTAATTCCCAGATCCAATGGATCCTCCCATTTTTGGAATTCTTACAATGGCAGGAATTTAGCCCGCACTTGATCGCCGGGTCAAACGCCGTTCATGACAAAGTGCGTTTATCCCCGAAAACGCGGTACAGCAAGATCGAAATGGCCGCGGAACCAGACAGCCGATACTTCACAAACGTCGGCGCAGGGTTTCGGATGGAACAACACCGAATTGGCGCGCATACATCCCGGAAAACCGGCCAACATGCCCGAACCCCCATTTGCGGGCGATGGCGGCAACAGTATCGCCTTGTCGGGCAGTCAGAAGGTCATTATGCGCCCCGGTCAAGCGCACTATTCTTGCATAGGCCATCGGGGCCATACCGAATGCCTCTCCGAATGCAGATTGCAAGGTGCGATAACTGCAACCCGAATATGCCACAAGTTCTTGCAGACCAATAGATTGCGCCGCATGGGCGTGAATATAGTCACGCGCGCGTTTGACGTAATGGGGCATCGCCACTCCTGCGGGCTTGCCATTGAGCACGTCTGAATATGAATTTGGCAGCAACATCAAGATGTTTGTCAAAAGCATATCGCGTAATTCAGAGCGGATCTGGGGGTTATCAAACTGTGTGAGCGGCCCATCCAGTGCATCTGCCACATATTGCAGCGTATTGCGGACGTGCTGCGTTTCGGGTCGTTTCAGGTCAAGTTCTGGACCAAAAACCAAATCATTGTGGATGATGTCCTGTCCCGTCAAGGCTTGCGCATGTGCTCGCAGCACAGAAAGCGACAATTGCGTCCCAAGTGTCGAAAAGTTGTCCTCAGTCGCGGACAACGGCACACGCATATTGCGGATCAGCCCAAGGTCAGGCGAAATATTGCATTCATGCTTCCCATGGCGTACCTGTGCAGAACCGCCAGTCACAAACATGAAAAACAGGTCTTCTTCGTCAATAGAAGGTGTTTTGATATGAATGCGCCCGGTGCCAAATGACGCATATATCAGCCCAATATCTGCAAGCTCGGCAAAATGGATGGCAACATCCACGTCACGGTTCGTACCGATCACATCAAGGGCGTCAATACTGTTCAGATGGCACAAAACATCACGGGCTTGATGCAGGTCTTGTGATGCAAACACCTGATGATTGAGAAGATAGCTCACTGTTGTTTCCCCGGAAAAGACACTCCTCCCCCAAAGAGTGGATCCGGTTGATGCATTTGACGTCACATGCTGGAATTTTTTCCGTCAACAGGAACGCTGCTAATTTCCTACATCCCAACCACAGTTACAAGCAATTAAATACAGTTGGTGATTGACCGAAACGCCCCTCATTTAAATCCAGAGATAAACGTATTGGTCCTCAGGCGCCAAACACGGCATCATGTGCACGAACATAGGCAACAGCCGCCTTGGACACATCATCAACTGTCATGCCGGGTTTAAAGATGCCTGATCCAAGACCAAATCCGTCACAGCCCGCCTTGGCATAGGTACCAAAATCATCTGTACCCACACCGCCAACCGCATAGACCGGCATGGTTGCGGGCAAAACCGCGCGCATTGCCTTGATGCCATCCGCGCCAATGATGCTGGCGGGGAAAATCTTAAGCCCATCGGCCCCGGCCTTGATCGCGGCAAAGCATTCGGTCGGGGTTAAAACGCCCGGCCATGATCCCATGCCGAGTTCCTTGGTCTTTTTGATCACGTCGGTATCGCAATTGGGCGAGACAATGAACTCCCCCGTGGCGGCCTTCACAGCGGCCACATCTTCGGCGGTCAAAACCGTCCCCGCCCCGATCAGGGCCGCATCGCCAACTGCCTGTTTCATCAGGGCAATGCTTTTAAGTGGTTCTGGTGAATTCAGCGGCACCTCGATCATGGTGATCCCGGCGGCGACCAGTGCGCGCGCCATATCCGCCGCTTCATCCGGCGTGACCCCACGCAGGATCGCAATCAGTTTGCGATGGCCGTTTGGCGTTGCTGCGTCGGTGATCTGATCATTAACCGATGTCGGATATGCCATGTCTGTCATCCTGTATGTAACGCCCGTCAATCGGGCTGTAATTCTGTTGTAAGCTTACGTGTGCCGGGGTGTCTGGTTATCTGGCACCGGCGGCCTATCCGATGACAACGCGGTGCGCGCGGGTCAACCCGGCCAGCGTAATCGCCGCCCCATCCATCGGGATGGCCTTATGATGATGGACCAGCAAGGCCGCCTGATACAGCAACGCCAGCTTCCCCGCCCCGATCAGCGCGATCTGATCGCCCGCCTTGAGCAGGCCCAGCACATCGGCAATTTCCGCCCCGATCACAGCCCCGGACAGAACCGACGCCCCCGGTGGCACAACCGCGCCATCCTTGGCAACAAGGGCACCGGCGCGCACCGTAAACAGGCTATGGAGAAACCCGCTGGGTTGCGCCTTGGCGGCCAGCACCGCATCGGCAAAGGCCCCATCATCCCACGTCTCATCGACCGAATGGCGCAGGATCGAATTTTGCGACAACAGGGCAAAGACCTCGCCACTCATATAGGTGCGAAACGCGGTAATCTGACCATCCGACAACCGCGCCCATTTTGAATGGGTTCCGGGCAAACAGACCCAGCCAGAAAAATCGGGATGCAGCGCCATAAAGCCGACAAGCTGGGTTTCCTCGCCGCGCATCACATCAGCATCGCCGCGCTGACACAGGCCGGGCAGAATGGACACCGAAATGCGCGGATCGGCAACGTCCGGGCGGACAGCCCCCATGGCCAGATCAGCCGGTGCCGTTGGCACTTCGCAGTACGGCGCTTCGCGCCAGCCCTGCTTGGCCCCGGCCATGCCGCAAATCACCACCGGGATCGCCTGCCCATCGGGCACATCTGTGGGCAACCACCGATCAATCAGGTCGATCAAAACCCCTTCGAACGACAGTTTTTCGTCACCGGCAATCGCATTCATGCCAAGCGGGCTGCTTTGGGTGGCAAGGATGTTAGCGCTATCATCCATCGCCCAGACCCGCAGGTTGGACGTGCCCCAGTCAACCGCGATCCAGCTTGGCAAGGTCTTTTGTTCCATTGGTGACGCGGCTCCCTACCTGTTCAGTCCCGGTGATATCGTTGCTTGATTTTATTCCTCATACAATTTGCCAGACCTTTGGTCAATCCGCCCCGGCGGCTTTATGCCGGGTGGCCCGTATTTTGGGTTTCCTTGGCCGCACGCACCTGATCAAGCAGGTCCTGATGCGACAGCCAGTTTTGCGCCTCGATAAACACCTTGGAAACTTCGGGAACCGCATGGCGAATATCGATTTCAAGCCGCGATACGGCGGCTTCGACCTCTGGCGAGGTCAGCCTGTCGCGAAAATCAACACTGATACAGACAATCAGGCTTTGCGGCCCAAGATGCAGCGTGATGATCTCATTGACCTGCAAAATACCGGGAATGGCCGAGACAATATTGTCGATCTTTTTACGGCTCGGCACATTGGCACTTTCGCCAATCAAAAGCCCCTTGCATTCAACCGCCAAAAAGAACGCGGTAACGGCCAAAATAATGCCGATCACAACAGACGCCAGCCCATCAAGGACGGGCATATCAAAACCATAGGCCGCCGCAATGCCAACGCACGCCACCACGAGCCCCAGCAAGGCGGCGGAATCTTCAAATAGTATGACAAATACGGTTGGGTCCTTGCTGCTGTGGACCGCCTTTAGGATCGGTATATCGGGATGCTGTGCGCGGAAGGTCCGATAGGCAGTGCGGAATGCAGCGCCTTCAAGCAGCATGGCAATCACAAGGATCGAAAACACCACGTGATAGGTCCGGATATCAACCCCGAAAAACGATGCCACCACATGCACATCAAGCGCATGGGGATGGATCACCTTATCCACCCCTTCCCAGATCGACACACCGGCCCCCAGCCCGAAAATCATCACCGCCACAAGGAACGACCAGAAATAGGTTTCCTTGCCATAGCCAAACGGGTGTTTTTCATCCGCCTCCTTGGCCGACAGCTTAAGCCCCAAAAGCAAAAGCCCCTGATTGCCGGTATCGACCAGCGAATGAATGCCTTCTGACATCATCGCGGCCGAGCCGGTAATCGCCGCCCCGCCAAACTTGGCCACAGCAATCAGGAAATTGGCCGCTGCCGCCATATAGATGGCACCCTTGGAAGAATGAGACATGCTTGATACGCGATCCGTTCTGTGTGGCGTCACGCCGAAAACCGGCGACCTGCCACAATGGAAAATGAAAAAGCCCAAATGAAAAAAGCCCGACGGGCAAAGGCGTTACCCGCAGTCTAGGCTCAGGCAACACCAAACACCACCATGCAAATCATCGACTGAAACTATCGAAAATAACAAAAATAACTATTTTACCTATACACTCCCGACCGGTACCTTTGTCATTCTGACGGGAAAAACCGGTCAGAACGTAATTTAAGGGCCTTGTCTTGTTGCACTCTCTGAGTTGATCATTACCTTTGAAGATGAAATCCTAGCGTAGAAATACAACTGCATTCACAATGGTTTTGGTCACATAAACATCTCGGGAGACACCAACCAGAAGGCGATACAATACGGTACCCCACAAGGTGCCGTAGGGTAATCCGCATCGCTTTTACGGCTGCACGATATGGGTCAAGAGGCTGTTTAAAACATCTCAAGCCACGACGGGAGAGAGAAATGGACGGAAAACACACAGCAGGCAAATGTCCGGTAATGCACGGTGGTCAAACCGCGCTGGGCACCACGGTCACCGATTGGTGGCCCAATGCGCTGAATTTTGACATCCTTCATCAGCATGACACCAAGGTCAATCCGCTGGGCAAGGACTTCAATTACGCCGAAGAACTCAAAAAACTCGATGTCGAGGCGCTTAAAAACGATCTGCGTGCGCTGATGAAAGACAGTCAGGATTGGTGGCCAGCCGATTGGGGCAGCTATGTCGGCATGTTCGCCCGCGTGGCATGGCACGCGGCCGGCTCCTATCGCCTTGCCGATGGCCGTGGCGGTGGTGGCACGGGTAATCAGCGGTTCGCCCCGCTTAACTCCTGGCCCGATAACGTCAATACCGATAAGGGCCGCCGTCTTCTGTGGCCGATCAAAAAGAAATACGGCAACAAGGTCTCTTGGGCGGATTTGATCATTCTGTCGGGCACCATTGCCTATGAAGTTGCCGGCCTTAAAACCTTTGGCTTTGCCTTTGGCCGCGAAGACATCTGGCACCCGGAAAAGGATATTTACTGGGGTGCGGAAAAAGAATGGCTGCAACCCAGTGAAAGCCGTTATGACGATGTGTCCAAACCATCGACCATGGCCAATCCGCTCGCCGCTGTTCAGATGGGCCTGATTTACGTCAACCCCGAAGGCGTCAACGGCCAGCCCGACCCGGCCAAAACCGCCGAGCAGGTCCGCGAAACCTTTGCCCGCATGGCGATGGACGACGAAGAAACCGCCGCCCTGACCGCTGGTGGCCACACCATTGGCAAATGCCATGGCAATGGCGATGCCGCAAACCTGAGCGAAGAACCCGAAGCCGCCGATGTCACCGCACAGGGCATGGGCTGGATGAACACCAAGGGCCGTGGCATTGGCCGCGATACTGTGGTGTCTGGCATCGAAGGCGCATGGTCGAAAAACCCGACCGAGTGGGATATGGGCTGGTTTGATCTTCTGTTCGGCTATGAATGGGAATTGAAAAAAAGCCCGGCAGGCGCATGGCAGTGGATGCCAATCGACATCAAAGAAGAAGACATGCCGGTCGACGTCGAAGACCCGTCGATCAAATGCATGCCGATCATGACCGATGCCGACATGGCGATGAAGGTCGATCCGACCTATAACGCGATCTGCCAGAAGTTCATCAAGGACCCGGAATACTTTTCTGACACCTTTGCCCGGGCATGGTTCAAACTGACCCACCGTGACCTTGGCCCGAAGGCGCGTTACCTCGGCCCGGACGTGCCAAAAGAAGACCTGATCTGGCAGGACCCGATCCCGACGGTTGATTACACGCTGAGTGATGCCGAAATTGCCGACCTTAAGGCCAAACTTCTGGCTTCGGGTCTGACCTCGGCCGAGCTGATTGCAACCGCGTGGGATTCCGCGCGCACCTATCGTGGCTCGGACATGCGTGGTGGTGCCAATGGCGCACGCATTCGCTTGGCCCCGCAAAAGGATTGGGCGGGCAATGAACCGGCCCGTCTGGCCAAGGTGCTTAAAACCCTTGAAGGCATCCAGGCTGGTTTGGCCAAGAAAGTCAGCATCGCCGATCTGATCGTCCTTGGCGGCACGGCCGCGGTTGAAAAGGCCGCCCATGATGCCGCTGTTAGCATCTCGGTGCCGTTTGCACCGGGTCGTGGGGACGCCACGGATGACCAAACCGATGCCGATAGCTTCGACGCCATGGAGCCTTTGGCGGACGGTTTCCGCAACTGGGTCAAGGAAGACTATGTCGTCAGCCCGGAAGAAATGATGCTCGACCGCACGCAGCTTCTGGGCCTTACCGCCCCTGAAATGACCGTGCTTGTTGGCGGCATGCGTGTTCTTGGCACCAACCATGGTGGCACCAAACATGGTGTGTTCACCGACCGGGTGGGCAAATTGACCAATGACTTCTTTGTCAATCTGACCGACATGGCCAACAGCTGGAAACCGGTGGGCGACAACCTTTATAACATCGTGGATCGCAAGTCTGGCGATACCAAGTTCACCGCCACCCGCGTTGATCTGGTGTTTGGCTCAAACTCGATCCTGCGCTCCTATGCCGAGGTCTATGCCCAGGACGATAACCACGAGAAGTTCGTGAAGGACTTTGTCGCGGCTTGGGTCAAGGTGATGAATGCGGATCGGTTTGATCTTAAGTAAGGCTTTGTGCCTTTGAGATGATTTGGGGCTTTTGGGCTCTGAGATGGGAACACCCCCGGCTGTGAGGCTGGGGGTGTTTTTTGTTCGAGTACCATTCAGCGCACTAAATCGAAATTCTAACTTACGTGCTGCTCACTGGTTTATGGAATTTGATAACGTATTCCAGTTTCATTCGATTTGATAACGCAGTTTTCTCAGAATTCATCATCGGCATGTATCGCCTGTTTTCAGGAATATTGCGGGTTTTAACGTCGCTAACCACAAAACCTGCTTTCTCCGCTGCTAGAATCAGCAAATCTGAATTTCGGATCTCATTTCCTTTAACATGAGAGTTCCCCATAACGTAGGTAGCGTCTCTGTTTTCTTTCAACACACGAAAGGCATCTCTAGTGAGACCACACAAATCACTATAATAGCGCGTTAAAATGCGGCGTTTTTTTTCGTCAATGTCGTCGTGAAGATTTCCAAGAAAAGCACCAAACTCTTTGTCATACTCGCCATCAAGAACAATTTCAGCTCCTACCGATCGCCCGCGAATATTTCGCAACTCAGCAACGCTATACCCCATCCATACAAGCGATAACTTGTGGCCACGCATATAATCAATAGCGTTCAAATATGGAGGCGATGTAATTATGCAATCAACTGACTCATCGGCAACTCGGCCCATTTTACGAGCGTCACCACGATAACTTTTGACATCGGACTTGATTTGATCTGGTTTTAACGCGGTCAGTACGTGGGACAAAGACTTTGGAATCGCTTCAAATACATCAAAAAGGTTTTCCCGAATTGTACGGTGAGGTCTGCTATGCGCAGTATCCCTTGCAAACGAAGCCTTCGGTTCTTTCGTGATAATCAAACGGGATACAGAAATTCTAAGGATATCAAGAATACGCTCGTTTTTGATGAACGGCTTTTCGACTAAGAAATAGCTGAGCGCTCGCAACTGGCGCTGCTGCATCGGCCCAAACCAAAAGTCGATGTACTTCTGAGTTTCTTGATCGCTGTCTATCCATGAAAGATGAATATCTTTTTGATCAACATCTCGACAACATTTCAATAAACTATCTAAAGATTTCAGCACTTTGTCCGCACAAACAGATCTACCATTGGCCCGTGAAATTAAGCAGGCCAACGGATCTAGATCGTAGCCAACAGCCTTCAATCCAATCTTTGCAGCTGTTCCTAGAACCATGCCTGAACCAGACATTGGATCAAGCACCACATACTCTTTAGGCAACCCTTCCAAGCCTTTAAGCGCTATTTCGGGAGCCATTCGAGCAGGAAATGGGTGTATATGAATCATTCTTTTTCTTCTTTTTCTTGAATCTTTGTCTTCAGTTTTTCGAACACCGACCGCCTACTTACTCGGCCACTTAAAACCCCGTCACGCCCCCTGATTTCATACATTCCTTTAAGTTTGCGTCGTACAATCACACTCTCTTGTTCTTCGAAATTGGTATCTAGAACTTCTCTGAATTCCCTCATACTGAGCCCTACGATACCATCGCAACCGCAGACTAAACAGGTAAAGCACTCCCCGTATTTGACAAACAAATCATGTTGCGCCAATTGGTGAGATTGGAAAAAATTGAACTGCCACGGACCTTTTCTTCGACTAGAAAGCTTTAGATATACAGGAACTTTGCTATCCAGCAAATAATAGCCAGTTCCGCATTCAGATATCTTTTCTACCGAAACAGGCTTCTCAATTTCATCAAATAGCAAAACAAAGAAGGCACCATGTGACCGCGCTGTATCCGAAATCATTTTCGGTTCTGTATGAATCTGATTGCGCCACCATTTATCTTATAAAACACTCTTGCCCGACCTTCTTCGTTATAGAAAACTTTCAAATGATGCCTTGCTGTCGGCTCTTCACTACGCGCATATTCATTAGTCGCAAATATCCCTTTAGTACGACGAATATTCTTCTTTTCGTCATCACTATACTTACTTGACGCAGTGCCAAAGCCACTTGGCTTGTGGAATGAGATATTATGAACCCCTGCACGTAGTTCCTGCTCCAAGTATCTAAATATGTAACTAGGAAATTCACTGTCTTCAAAATGTGTTCTTAACACTCTCAGAACCTCATGATCTTCACGACCATTTCTCTCAAAGAGCGATGCTATTTCCGCATCGTAATCAAATAGCGCAAAAGACATTTCTCCCCCTTCAAAATCGACACTAGATCGGTCAATTGAAGCTGGCGAAGTTGGGTTCGTTTTATGATCTGCCAACCAGACCGGCGCGCCTGCACCACTTCTCAATGCTTCCAATGCCAGTTTGTGGAAAGCAAAACACTTGCTCCAATTTCCCATCAAACTTTCTGGAATCCACAGCTGAAAGTATTCCTTATATCCTAGCCTTGGCCCGAACATTCTTGCTCTCTGAATGTATGTGTCTTGCGAGAACTTACCTTTGACGGTTCTGGTAAAGTACATCGACAAAAGATTATCAAATGTTACCCCACGAGAAATAATATTCCCACCAACACCGAAAGAGAACAAACTAGTCGGAGACGCTATTTCGGCAACCTTTCCTGGTTTAGGATTACTCGAATTGATTTCAACGAGAGTATTGCGCCGAATATTCCTCAGCACGAAAAATCCGATAGCATCTGTACCGTCGTCGCCGTATTCTTCCGCAATCTTCCAAAGCTTCTTCCTTAGCCGTTCAAATCCACTGTTCTTTGCATTTGACAGTGCAGCAATTGTTGATTGTATCAAATCAACATCCTCAGCATGTTCAAGCTTCTTTCCGCTTGTATGCACCAGCATTGTGAAATTTTTCTCCATTCCTTTTTGATGGAGTTCGGCTACACCACAAAGAAAATGTAAGATGGCCTTCACTATTTCTGCTTTTTCGTGTCCTTCATCTGCTTCAAATGTATGCAGTCGATACGCGCAGTCCTCACGGTGAGGAAAGAAGAAGTCTTGCCCCACGTAGTACGGGTGTGGAGCAAAATCGACCCATTGCTCACTCTCATTCTGAAACGTATTGTTTAAATTAAGCCGTGCCGGAGTTGCCGTAACACCAATATACACCCCATCAGGGCCTATTAGATTTGAAACAAGGTTATTAATTTTTGTTTTATTGTATTCCGGCTTGTTAATATTCCCGTCAGGGGATGCATAATCGGCCTCATCGTCAATTATGATTAAGCTTTTCTCTAGCCTCAGATAGTCAATTAACTTCTCTAGATCTCTTGCATTTTTCTTGCAAAAAACCACCCATTCCTGTCCCTTTAATCGCTTAGGATCCTGTGGCAAATCGCTAAATGGCTTAGGAGAAGGGTTTAATCCTGACTTTCGAAAACGCTTTAAACTTTGATCTAATAAATCAACGCTATCAGTAAGTAAGTTAACGATGATTGGATAACCCTCATCTAATAGCTTAGCATTCAGCGCTATCATCATTTCTGTTTTACCGCTCTGTGGCTCACCGAATATGACAAAAGAGCGCGAGCTTTTTCTCTTCAAGTTTTCAATTGTTTTATCAACTGTATCTTCGATAGCGCTGGTGTCGATCTTTTCACTCTTTACAGCATCAATACGCTTTTCGTATTGATCATTACCCGATTTTCCGACTACCTGTTCCCAATCCATTCGCATAGACCTTTCTTGCATCACATAAGAAACACCTGATATCCACAACCTATGATAGACTGGCGATTCAGTAAATACATTTCCAGTAAAACGATGGCAGCTCCACTTTATTTGGACAGAGTAAAAGCGCCAAACTAAGAAAAGAGAGCAAAGGCGAGAGCCCTATTTTCAGCCTCATAAAACGCCAAGTAGCCTTTATGTTACCGACGCGCTCTTTGCTATAGGCATAGAAACGTTGCCGGCAGTGCCGCAAGCTGCTCAACCCACAAACCCGCACAGCGCTATTCGGAGCTTCGATAAAACTGTATCGTGGAAAAAGGATCTGAAATTTCTTAGGGAAAGATCGGTTGGCCTATATCCGGGATCACTGGCAGGGGAAGCATGCGCTTATCTATGCGCTGTTGATCAACCTGATCGGGCTGCGCACTCTTATCCTGTTTGCCGACCGATATATGCTGCCCCCCTTTATCACGGACCGCACCGACGCCCTAATGGCGACCATCCTTTTCATCATTATGGGGCATGGCCTTGTCTTTGTCTGGCAGGTGGTCGGGGTTCTGCGCGCCACCGGGCAGCAAACAAGTAGTCTTTCTGGCATTTGGACAGTCGTTGCCTATGGCGCGATTGCGCTTTGTCTGGCCTTCACCGCGCTGAGCATCGCCACCTCTTTCCGCGCCTTAGCGCCAGAACGGTTTATCGTCGTAAGCCCAACCGCCCTTGAAGATGCCCGTGCACGTCAATATACGCTACGCCTCAGCCCGGATGGCAAACGCATTCATATTGCCGGGATATTTACCCTTGGCATGACGCAAAAACTCACAGCCCTTGTCGATCAAAACCCCACCGTCACCGGGGTCGTGCTGCGCAGTGAAGGCGGGCATATCTATGAAGGGCGCGGTGTCGCCTACCTGATCCGCGACCGGAAGCTCGACACCTATGTGTTTGACACCTGCAAATCAGCCTGCACAACCGCCTTCATCGGCGGTGCCAAACGCCGCCTCGGCCCAAACGCCCAGCTTGGCTTTCATCAGTACAAGCTTGAACTGCAATCCCCGTTTCCGCAGTACGACCTCAAAGGCGAACAGGAAAAAGAAATCAAATTCTATCGCCAACAGGGCATATCAGAGGATTTTCTTGCGCAGGTTTTCCTTGCCCCGTCTTCAGGCATCTGGTTTCCGAGTACAGAGGCGTTGGTGAGGTCTGGTGTTGTCGATGAGGTTGTTGGGGATCAGTAGGACGGGCGGCAGGGATGTGAATGGGCTTTATTCATTGCGCTTAAATAGCAGCAAAGCGGACATTGTTGCCGTTTGAAAACCGCGCTCCAGTGTCCGCTTCTCAGGCATCAACTTTCAATTTCGCCACCTCAACTGACATAATATGTCAGTTGAGGTGGCGTAGTCGTGGCGGATCGCTTATAAGACAAACAGGAGTATCCAATGTCGAAGCATGTAATCGAAACCGTCACCTTCAAGCTCAACGAAGGTGTGAGCCGCGAAGACTTTGTTGCCGCCGCAAAAAGAATGAGCCCCTGGGTCGTGGCCCGTCGCGGCTTCATGTCGCGTCGTCTTTCATGCGCAGAAGACGGGACATGGATAGAGCATATCCAGTGGAAAGACATGGACGCCGCCAGAGCCGCCGCGGCCGAGATCAGCAAAGAGCCTGACAACGCCGACTTCCTCTTCGCCATCAACGGACCGACTGTCCAGCTCACGCATTCCGAGCTGGAAGTGGTCATCGACTGACCCATTCATGCAGCGCAGCAAGCGACTTGCGGAAATCGTGGAGATCGTCCGAGACGGGCGGCTTCATCTTGCCCGCGATATCGCAGATGCGCTCGAAGTCTCCGTTCGTACTGTCTATCGGGACATCGACACGCTTGTGGCGTCCGGTGTTCCGATAGATGGAGAGCGCGGTGTGGGGTATCTGCTGCGCGAACCGGTCTTTCTTCCCCCCATGGCGCTGTCGTTTACCGAGCTTGAAGCACTCAGTCTTGGGATGGCAATCGTGCAAGAGGCCGCCGACGAGGAGCTGCAAGCCGCCGCGGTTGCTGTGATGAACAAGGTGGGTGAGCATGCGTCGAACCGCCGTCAGACTCCCAAGTCCTGGGGATTTGGGGTCTACGCTTTTGAGCGGGCTCAGGAGGGGTTCCGACATATGCCACTGATCCGTCGCGCGATCCGCGAGGGGCTCAAACTACGGATCGACTACCGGTCTCTGGATGACCGGAATTCCACTCGCGTGATCCGTCCGCTGCAAACCGAATTCTGGGGGCGCGTCTGGACGTGCTCTGCCTGGTGCGAGCTCCGCAATAGCTTCCGGGCCTTTCGGATTGATCAGATGCAGCACTGCGAACCGACTGGGGAGACCTTCCAGCCGGAAACAGGTAAAACCATTGAAGACTATCTGAAACATGTCGCAGACCAAATGGATCAAGATCGAGACCGTTCATAGGTTCCCCCCAAGAGCGTGAGGGCGTCGTTTAGCGTTGTCACGTAAAACTATTTACCCATGCCCGACATAGTAAGACACCACATGGTCGGATGATGGATGGGTTAGAAGATGTGGAACCTCCGCAGTCTGCGCGCGACCTATCGGTCGTGCTCAACCTTCAGACTAAAAACGTGCCACTGGCACGTTTTCTTGACGTCTTCAGCCTTCAAGTTATGAGCACAGGCTCATAACGCAGGAACATCAGAGGTTCCAAGGCGCTTCACGTGATCAAATAAAAAAGGCCCGCCACGAGGGCGAGCCTTTCTTATTTGGTTGCGGGGAGAGGATTAGCGCTCCCTTTGGTCGCTCAGCTTCGGCCGTTGGCCTTCGCAAAGAACCTGGCAAACAGGCTTGGCCTGTTTGCGGGTTCAAGATCCGTAATCCCCGAAGCAAAACAAAAAGGGACCCGCCTTAAGGCGGATCCCTTTTTATTTGGTTGCGGGGGCATACCTGATTGCCCAATTCTTTTCCCCGAGGAACATCAAATTCTGGTGCACTCGGTAGAGAATTGAGACCATACATTTCCGATCCTTGTCAAGTCGTTAACGGCATGATGGGGGTCCTACAATGCCAACCGAATGGGGTCAGGCAAAGATCGAAATCCTTGCTCTGCGAGATGAGATTCTCGCCAAAATCGAGCAAGGCATTTTGGTCCGAACAATCTACGAAGAGCTCAGCGCTTCGGGACGTGTCACCATGTCTCGCCGGTCGTTCTATGACAGGGTTAAACAACTGCGTTCCAGTGCTGCAAAATCATCTGGGCGCTCTGCAGTAAAACAGCCTGTTCGACCAAACAGTCAGAACAGACCGCCGCGAGCTGCAAACACACATCCAATCCACACCAATACGCTGCCAACGCTCAAAGCCGAAGAACAGGCCGAGTTTAATCGCCTATGGGATGCACCCTCCGATGACGGGGAGGACGCCCAATGAGCCATTGGCAATCCGACTACCTCACCCTTCACACCCGCCTGCGGCAAGCCCGCCAGTCCAAACGTCTCACCCAAGCAGGTGCAGGCGAGCGCATTGGCGTGTGCGAACGCACCTATCGCGATTTTGAGGCAGGCCGAACAGATCTGCCTGCCGCCGTCGTCTTTCGCCTCGCCCATCTGCTGGGCATCAAAATTATCATTTCAGATGGAGTTATCGCCGATGGCGTTGATTAATCTCACCCTTCAGGGCAAGGGCGGGGTCGGCAAGTCGTTTGTCGCCAGCCTTCTCGCGCAGCATTACCTCAACCGTGAAACCGCGCTTCATTGCTATGACACTGATCCGGTCAACCAGACCTTTGCCGGATACAAGGCCTTCCCGGTCGAAACCATTCGCCTGGGCGAACGTCCCGACGAGATCAACCCGCGCTATTTCGATGCGCTGATCGAACAGATCATGACCGGCCCGGAAGACGGGATTGTTGTCATCGATAACGGTGCCAGCACCTTCTTGCCGCTCCTTGGCTATATGGTCGAAGCTCAGGCGCTACAGATGCTGGCCGATGCCGGTCATGAAGTCCGGCTTCATACGATCCTGACAGGTGGTCAGGCGCTTAATGACACGATGCAGGGCCTGCATCAGGTTCTGCAGAGCGTTCCCGATATTCCGGTCGTCGTTTGGCTCAACGAGTATTTCGGTCGGATTGAGCGCAAGAATGCATCCGGTGAGATCGAGAGCTTTGAGCAGTCCGGGCTTTACAAGAAAAACAAAAACCGCATTCACGCGCTGGTGCGTCTGCCCGAGGTTCGCAAAGAAACCTTCGGTCATGACATTGAACAGATGATGCGCGCCCGCCTGACCTTTGACGAAGCAGGCAGCCATGCAGACTTTCCGTTGATGTCGCGCCAGCGCCTGATGATGACCTGGCGCAGCATTGAGTCGGCCATGGAACAGGCGGTGCTGTAATGGCCAGTGTTCTTGACGAGGCTCCGCCGCCGCCCCTGACCATGGACAGCATCGAAGAGCTGCGTACCCATTTGTGGAAGGTCCATCAGGTCACCGTCGAGGACGGTGATCCGGTGCTGATGATCTACACCATACACAAGGTCGTGCTCGACGAGCATCGCCGCCTGATCGATCAGCACAATCGAACCCTGTCAGGGATCATTCAGACACAGGCAGATGCCTTCACCAAGGATGTCACCGCCGCCATCGAGGACTTCAAGAATGAAGCCCTGACCGATGCCGTGCGCGAACGTCTGTCAGCCATGCAGGAAGCCGCTCGTATTGCCGATACGGCACAGGACCGCTTTCGCAAGATGGTCAAGCTGATCTCCATTCTCACCGCCCTCAATCTGGTCGCCGTCGTCTTCACGCTGGGCGTCCTCACCGTTTTGACGATTTGACGACAAGGAAAACCAAACATGGATAAACGTAATCTTCTCAAAATCGCTGCCATCGCAGGCCTCGCGACATTAGCGATGACCGAACCAGCATTTGCTCAGGACGCCGCAGGTGGCAACTGGTGGGATCCGGTTGTTTCCTTCCTTGAGCTGCTGGCCGAAGGCTTTGGCAAGATCTTTGCCATCGCACTGGGTCTCGGTCTTGTCGTTTATGGCGGCTGGGCAGCATTCACCGGTCGGCTTGATCCGCAGCGCGGCATCATGATGGTGATTGGCGGCATTCTGGTGACAGCAGGACCTGCCATTGCCTCTGGTCTTCTGGGGGTTCTCAAATGAAAGCCGCCAGTGCTGTTCTTATCCAGGCCCAGCGCCAAATGACCCTGATCGGCCTGCCCGTCAGTTTGCTTCTCGTGGCAGGTCTTGCCGGTGTGCTGGGCTTTGTGCTGCCCGTCGTGTTCGACATTCCGGTTCTGGTCATCCCAGGCGGTCTTCTCGGATTTATCGTCGCATGGATCTATCTCGTCAAACATCAGCGGATAAATCCGAACCATGACCGTGAATTGCTGGTTGCCCCGATGTTTTGGGGCAGCCGCAAAGGCACGCGCCTTCTGACAACAGGAGGGCGCAAATGATCTGGACCGATGTGATCACAACGGGCCTTGTGTCCGGAATGGCTGGCGGCTTGGTCGTTCCGGCAGGCCGCCGCTTATTGCTTGGCGACATTACCCAAGACTGGCTCCAGGACGAATTGGAGCTCGACGGAATTGATCCGGTTGATGGTGTCACCGTGCGTGGCAAGGATGGATCGCTTTCGCGTGTCTGGTACCTGCAGGGCACGAGCTATGACGCAAGGATTGAGACCGAGCAACAAAGCTTGTTGCTGGGCCGTCAATCACTGCTGCAGGAACTTGGCAAACGCAACATCGCTGTCCGCTTGTTTGCGATTAAACGCCGACGCGAGATTGCCGCAGATGCCTGCTGGCCAAACACTGTTCTTGACGAGATCGGCACCGCAGAAGCCCGGCAATATAAATCAAGCTACTTCATCGACTGGTATCTGATGGCAACCGCTCAGGCGATGCAGCCCCTGCTGGATGCCGAAGAGAAGATCCCGGCCATTCTTTCGGAATACCGCCCCGAGTTGCTTGCCCGTTCTGACGACGATCAACCGTGTCTTCTGACCGGGTTCTTGAATGGGCTGGTGAGCGGTGAGTATCGCCGTGATCTCCCTTCCATAAGCCGCAATCTGTCGGCAAACCTGCCCGCCTCAGACCTTCACTGCAACAAGGTGAATGGCACCATCACCACCCACGTCCCGGCACAACAGTTTCAGAAGGTCATCACGGTTACCCTGTGGCCAGAAACAGTGTCAGGCCATCTGATTGGCGAGATCCTCGCCCTGAAGGGTGATATCGAGATTTGCCAGATCTGTGATCCATGGGGCAGTGATCAGGCAATGCTGGTCAACAAGCGGCGCATGGCCGGGGAGTCAAACTCGTGGTTTGGCAATCCGGCAGCAGCGGCAGAAGTCTCGACCCTGCTCGACCTTTTGGCCGAAGGCAAAACTGCGCTTTTTGCCACCCAGTTTCAGATCATTCCGCGTGCGGAGACAGAAGACAAACTCAATACCCTGATCCGCGAGATCACAGAGATCCTTGGCAACAAGCGTATCGGTTATGCCCTGCAGACACGCGGCGCACCGGTCTGCTGGTTTAACCGTCTGCCTGTCGTCTCCAAACGCAAGATCAGACTGCCGGGCAGTCAGTTCATGGCCCCGCTGGATCTGCGCGATCAGAACATCGCAGCCCTCTGGGCTTTGCCGCATTCCGCCACCGGCCTGTTGGCCAGCCAGTTTGGCACGGCACCTGTGCGTTGGTTTAAAACACCTACCGGCCAATCCTACGCGTTTCAGTTTCAGGTCGTGAACAAGCCCTTCTCGCTGGGCAACTTCCTTGTCTTTGCCCCGTCGGGTGTCGGCAAATCCACCCTGATCATGCATCTGATGGGTGGCCTGGCGAAGTTCGAGAATATCCGCTCCTACATCTTTGATTCCAAGGAAGGCACGCGCTTCATGGTCGAAGCCATGGGCGGGCTGTATCAGGCTTATGACGGGCTCTCGCTTAATCCGCTTGATGTTGGCGACGACACACCCAAGAACCGCGAACGTGTATATGCGATCTTAAAATCGCTGGCCGGGATTGATCTGGAAGATGCGGATATCGACGCCCTTAATCATGCCGTCGATCTGGCGTTTCAGATTGAACCGCCACACCGCACGCTCAATGCCATCTATCCTTTTGCCTTTGCCCGCCGTTCAACACTCCGGCGTGCCTTTGCGCAATGGGTTGCGGACGACAAGGGCAATACAGGTCTTCGCAGTCATATCTTCAATGCCCCCCATGACAGCCTCGGCGGCCTTTTGAACCAATCCCACATGGTTGGGATCAATATGAACGAGGCACTGGCCGATCCAGCTCTGGGTGCGCCTGTGGTTGGTCATATCTCTGAAGCGATCAGTAAGTCTGTTGCCGGACGGAATGGCGGCTTTGTCATCTTCATTGATGAAGCGGCCAAACTGCTCTCCAACCCCGGCTTCCGCGATCTGGGGGCCGAGATGTACCGCGAATACCGCAAACTTGGCGGGGCGGTCGGAATGGCGTTTCAGGATCCGGCAGGCCTTGGCAAAACCGGAGCGGCAGAAGCCATCATCGAAAACACCGCGACGATGATCTTCTTCCCGAACTCCAAGGTCACGGAAGAAAGCCTCAAGCCGTTCAATCTCAACGAAGAGCAAAAGCTGTTTGTTCAGGGCCGCACCCGTTCGCGCAAAAAGAATGATCGGCGGGTTCTGATCATTAAGCGCGATGAAGCCAGCGGTTTTGAGGAAAGCGCCATTCTGGATGTCGACCTGACACCGCTTGGCGATGCGGTCCGTTTCTATCGTTCCGGCCCGGATGCCAACAACGATCTGGCCACCATCCAAACCAAATGGGGGGACGCATGGCAGAGCCATCTGTAACCCGTATTGATCATCCTGACATGAACAAACAAACCCTCGCAATGATCGCCCTCACCAGCCTCGTGGGATCTGTTGGCCTGATCGCCATGCTGCATTGGCCTGTCGTAACAAGTGCAATCCTGATCCTCTTGCTTGCCATCCTTCTGTGCGCGGGAGGCCCATCATGAACAAGCGTCTTCGCTCCATTGCGCTTGCCTTTGGGATTGTTCTCGCAACCCCGATAATCGCCTATGCCAACTATCCTGTAGTCGATATTTCTGCCATCGCCAAATTGGGCGAGCAACTGAGCAAAATGCAAAAGCAGATCGATCAGCTCAAGCAGCACACAGAGTGGCTGACCAAACTCAGTGCTCAGGCTCAGGGCACGATTGACGCCATCGGGGCCGCCGGACAGATCGCGCTGCCGATCCTCAACATGCAAAAACTCACCAACCGGATCATGCGCGACATTCAGTGTCTAACACCGGATCTGTCGGGTCTGATGCCGGGCCTCAATCTTGATGATCTTGATTTCTTCAGCATCTGCGAAGGGCGCAGCATTTACCGCAAATCGCTTTGGTTTGATCCGAACGATCCTTCGACCTGGACCTTCCCGGAAGGCAGCGAATTTGAAGGGACCAACATTGGATCCGGTACAGGCAGTGGTGTCTGGTCGGATCCGGACCACCCGGTCAACAAGGCCAAATGGCAGGCACAACAACAAGCCCGCGCGATGGTCGAAGCCCGGCGTGAAGAGCTTGCAAAAGATGCGGTTACAACCGGGCTGGCACAGAGCGATCTGACCGTTCAAAGCACCGAAGAGATCCAGCAGGCTATTGAAGAACTCGAAGCCGCCACCAACGGTGCGGCGGATATGAAGCGGCTGTTGATGGCAATTGCCAAGTGGATGGCGATGTCAAACCGCCAGCAGGTTCAACAGCAGCAGCTTACGGCGCAACTGGTCAAAATCCAGTCGACCATGTTGCTGCAATACCTGCCGCCCCAGCAACGTGATGGTGGGGAGGAAGCGGAATGATCGGCTTACTTCCCGCCGCTCGCGATAAACGCATTGTGGTTCTTGACGTCGGTCTCGGTACGCCAATCGGGCATATCGTTGCATCCGCCCGTGAAAATATTGCGCCGCTTAACGTAGGTGCAATTCCAACCACTAAGCTGGTTCCATGGCTGTGCCTTTGCTCCGGGCGGCAAGATCGAACGATAGGCATCTTTCCAGACGCCATAAACCAAACGCAGATCGTGGCCACGCTTGATCTGGTCACCCTGCGGGTGTTCGGCCAACTTCTGCAAAACCTCATCGCGACTGCCTGCGATCAGATCCTGATGGGCCTCATACGCGGGCATGACCTGATCCCATTCCTCAAGAGCTTCCGCTCGGTCGAAGTTGGTCCAAAGCGACACAGCATATTCCCAATTCAAATAGTCCCCTTTGTTCAGCGCCACCCCAAGAGAACTGGCTTGTGCTGTACCAACCAAAAGGAAAATCGTCATGGATGAGACAGTGACGAACGAACTGATGTGCCTGACCTGCGACGTGGTGACGGAGTATGTCGATCTGGCAAACAGTTTCACCCAAAACCTGAGCAGTGTGCTGCTCGACCCCATGTGGTTCATCTATCTCTCCGTCGTTGGTCTATGGATCGTCATTCATGGCGGCAAGATGATCATGGGAAAGGGCGATCTGATTGGATTCGCTCATGAATTCGCGTTCATCACTATAGCCGGTCTGCTGCTCGGCGGGCAAGGGCCCACTCTCGTAAATTCCATCTATCAGATGGCTTTATCAACGATGGGTAGTGCTGCCGGTGTCGTGCTGTCTGCCGGGATGGAAGGTGGCATTGCAACGGCCAAGATCCCGAGCGAGGCCTCTTCATTAGGCGGCATGGCGCAACTGGTTTATGTCGCCGAACGCGGCTTAATGGTTGTCTTGCGGATTGCCTTTGAGATTTGGGCATCGATCTCGCTGGGCAATCTGATGGCCGGTGTTTACGGCGTACTGCTGGCCCTGCCCTATATCATCCTGATCATTGTCTATTTCAGTCAGGTGGTGGTCAGCATCTTCCGCGTGATGATGTTTTCCGCCCTCTCCCCAATCCTGATGCTCGCCCTCGGGTTTGGCTGGGGACGCGGGATGGCAATTACCGGCATTCGCACTGTCTTTGCCGCCTTCATGGTGCTGTTTGGTTCAACACTGGCTTTGGCGTTGTGCCTCTATGGTGCCGCCTCGCTTGATATCCAGAACACCGAAAACGTTCGCGAAATTACCTCTATCGATAATCCTGGCCTATGGGTCGCCATCGTCCTTGGCTGGATGGGCACGGCCTTTATGGCCGAAGCAACAGGCATGGCCAACTCGATTGCCGGATCTCAACTGACCAATCAGGCGGCTGCCGTTATCACCGCAGGTATGACCGCAACCGGTCTTACGGTCCTGAACCACGCCAAACAGTTCGCACCTTCTGGCCTTAAGACTGCGGGCAATGCCCTTGCTGCAGGCGCAAAAGGGTTTGGAATGGGACAAGCTGCTGCCGGAGATCCCGCTGGCGCATTGAATGCGGCCAAAGGTCAATTTGGCCGGTTTGGTTCAGCCTTTGAGGCCCATCGCCAAAGCGTCATGGAACGCCTTAAAACCCCGAGCTTTGATCGGGGAGACAAGTCATGACCCGTTTCAAACAGTTCTTGCGTGATGCCTTCCTGATGATCCTCGCCCTTCCGATGGTGCTGCTGTGGCTCGCCATCCTGACGGGCATGTTTTCGCCGGAAAGCCTGATTGTCTTTGTCATGGCCCTTCGCGAAGTCGATGCCGCCCAGCTTGCCGGTTTGATGCGCAGTGCCGTCCATATCTGGATCGCGCTTTCTATAACCCTCGCCCTTGCCCGACTTGTCTTTGGCTTGGGCAAAACATCCTCCCAAACCGCCCCAAACCAGAAAGGATCGCAGCCATGCGCCTGATCCAAACACGTCTCTTTCCAATGCTCTGCCTTGTCGTTCTTCTGTCGGGATGTGTCACCGCTTCAAAAGACCGAGAGATCCCCAAAGACGGGACCGGTACCGATGAAATGAAACTCAGCCCATGTGTTTGCGATCCGGTTGAGTTCAACGGCGAGGGTTTCTCATGGCTTGGCTAGGACGTATCGGTAAACGCGATCACGCGCGCACGTCCGTTTTGGCTCCGGTATCCCCGCATGCGAGCACCATCGCAGCAGATCCATACAGCTTTCAGGCAAGCCATCGTCGGTTGGCTTGGATGCTGCGCCTTTCTGCTGGCACCAACATCGTGCTGGGGGCCGGAGTGGTCGTTCTGGTGCAAACCATTGGTCATCTCGTACCGCTCAAAGAAACCGAGATTGCTCTGATCCGGACCTATGGACCGGATGATCGCACCTACGTCGTCGAACCGGTCAGCCAGAAGGTCGGTGGCTTTGAGGTCTTTCTTGAAGCTCAGGCAAAACGCTTTGTCCTGATCACAAACGAGATCGATCCGGTCACCCAAGAAGAACGCCAGCGTGAGGCTTCCAGACTATCTGATGCCCGTTTCTGGGAACGCTTCAAGCGCGAACGGATTGATAGCGGCCTGATCACCGAAGCCCTTGAAAAAGGCATCGAGCGTGAAGTGCGGATCGTGTCCATCGATCCGATCGCCACCCTGTCATCGGACCATAAATACGCGGTCGATTTCATCCAGATCGATCACCGTCGCGGCAAAGAGATCTCGCGCAAAGCCTTGCGCGCTTACCTGACGCTGGCCACCCGCCAACAGAACGTCTCCGAAGCTGACAAATACACAAATCCCTTTGGCGTCACCGTGCTCGACATGGTGCTGAGAGAAAGAGGTGCGTCATGAAACGCCTGAGTAATCTTGTTTTCCATCTTGTTCTGGGCAGCCTGATTTTGGCTACCCTCATTCTTGGCTATCACCGCGCCAATGCGCAAACTAGCTCTCGCCCGCCAATGCCGGGGCAATCGCAACAGCCTTTCTCGGGCGCGTCTGCTTCGCCACAACAATCCGCCCCTGCCATGCCCGTTCCTGACAGCGTTGTCGATCAAGCGCGTGATCAGAATGAAGGGTATTTCTCGGCCATGCGCCGACCGCGCACCAGCGGGCAGGTTCAAGATGTCTGGGATCGGGCGGAACCCGATGATGCTGTCTATGCCACCGATCTTTGCAGTGACTGCACCTATAAAATCCGCACCCGTGAATTCATGGTGACAGTGGTTGAACTGCCACGCGGCGAGATCATCGAAGCCGTCGATCTCGGCGATGATGGCGGATTTTCCGTCAAGCCACGCGGCCAACGTCGCCTCGCTGTGCGTCCCAGCGGCTATGGCTATGACACCTCACTTGTCGTCTATGGCAAATCCGGTGCGATCTATCCATTCTATCTCCGCGCCGAGAGTTTCAATTCAGTCAACGTCCCCGATCTGATTGTCCGCATCGAAGGATCTGTGCAAATCAATGAGGATCCGGCAGTCCCCGGCTTTACAGGTATTTTGGACGACACAGGGAAACCGGCGCTTCCCACGATGTCTGTTCCCGGACATGGCAATAAATCTACGGCCATCGACACTGCAATTGCCGGGCTGAGTGAGACCAATCCCGGCACACCTGACGGTGACTTTGTTGCGCAATCGCCGTTTGACCCAAATGCGCTGCGCGGCTGGGGTGAATACGATCTTTGGGGCGATGAAACGCTCCGCCCCGAAACCGTTTTCCGCGATGATCACTTCACCTATATCCGTTTTGGCAAGCGCTGGAAGGATGTCGAACTACCGACCGCCTATGTGGTGGTCGATGGCATTGATGAGTTGGTTAATACCCGCGTTCAGGGCGAGACCTACATCATCGAAAGCACCCGTCCGCTGATCACGCTCAAAAGTGGCCAAAGCTTCCTCTGTATTGAATATACCGGGGACGCCGCATGAGTGCGTTTTGTGATGTCGCCCTGGTGATTGGTCTGACCTTTGGTGGTGTGTGTGCGGAACCAGTGGTCAATGAACCGCCGACCCTTCCAGCCGATGATCCATCGGTTTGGGCGCTTCCGGCTCCTCCTCCGCCAGCGCCCCCTGCACTGGCACCTTCTATGCCGCCGATCATCATCAAGGACGCCAAATCAGAACCGCAACCAGAGCCTGTTCTCAAAGTCGAGCCGGAACCTGAGCCCGTTCCCGAACCGCCTGCCCCCGATCCATACCGCACAGCCTTGGAGGCCGCTTGGCAACATCGTGTTTCCATGTCGTCTAGCTGGGGAACTCCGGCATGGCAGTCTGGCGATATGGCAAGGTTGTCGGGCAAAGCCACCCTGCCCGGCATGACCGCACCAGCAGCGATGGATCCGCTAGATCTGCCCGTCAATGAAGACGACAAGGCCGATTATGAAGGTCCGCGTCGGACCTCAACGCTTCCGGTCGATAACAGCCGGATCATCACGGCGGATCGTTACATCACGGTCATCCTCGAAACCGGCATCAACAGCCAGGTTGGCGGTGACGCAACCGGCACCGTGATCGTCCAGTCGGCCCGTGATGTTTATGGCTATCACGGACGCAATGTCCTGATCCCCAAAGGCTCACGCCTGATCTGCAATTACGATCCCCCCGAGGATATGGGCAGTTCGCGTCTCTCGATTTCTTGTGAACGCATCCTGATTGCCGGTCATCGTGCCGAAATCCGCCAGCTTGCCTCCCCCATCGGAGACATTCAGGGCCGACAAGGGGCTGCTGGCGACGTGGATCGTCGTTTCTGGGAACGTTATGGCACCGCCTTCATGCTGACCGGCATCTCGACGGCTGTGCGCTATGCGGCTGCCTCAACAAAATCCGAGGACAGCGACGGCGAAGTTGCGACTGCGGCTTCCGAAAAAGCTGCCGAAGAGCTCTCAACCCGCTTTGGCGAGATCAGCGCCAGTGTTCTTGAAGAAACCCTGTCGCTGCAACCCATCATCACCATCCCCCAAGGCACACGCCTTCAGATCCGTCCGGCAACGGACTGGTACATCGCAAATGTGGAGTAAAAGCATGAACAAACAAACCCTTTGGTGTTTGCTCCTGTCATCCTGTCTGGTGTCCCCGGCACTGGCCCAGATGGCGCAGCAAGAAACCGCCCCCTCGCAGGCCGAGCCCGGCATCGAGGAGATGGTGCGCAAGGTCAATATCGTCACCCGCGCCAAAACCCGCACTGCCGTCTCACAAAACGAACCGATGGCCATTGATCTTGGTCTGGTCGATGTGCCCGGCGCGCCCCCCAAACTGACCGAGGGTGTGACGGCCAAAGCCTATGCCCGCTATGTCAATTATGAAGATAGCCTGATCGCCCAACTGGTCCTGACCGGGGTTGAGAAAGACGGCAGATCCGAGCCGCTTGATTCAAACGATTTCGTTGCACAATTCAATATGGATAGCCCGGAGCTTGATCCAGCTTCCCCGGTTACCATTGAAGGCAATCAGGAAACCCTGATCGCGGCCCTTCAGCGTCTGAACGATGTCGAGGAAGACGACGACAAGGAAGAGAAAGAAACCGAAACGGCAGAGGCCGATACCGGGGCGTCAAACACTGTCGGATCGAACGCTTCCAAGAATGCCGATGCGGCAGGTTATTCCTCACCTGCCGCTTTGGATGTTGCAGAAGATAGCAGCACGCCCACTGTCCGTGTGACGACAGAAGGCTGCAACATCCGGGTGGATCTCGCCCAACTCGTTGCCGTCCAGCAAAGCCGGGTTGAAACCACCGAAGATGGTGCGGTCAGTTCTGCTCCTTGCGAAGATGGTGGGGATCGTTATCCGCTGGATCGTAGCTATTCGGTGTGCGGTGACACCATCGATATGGAAACCCGTCAGGCAACCGCGCAGTACCTGCTTTATTACACCGATGGCGGCGGCAACCGCCAAGAAGTCACCGACTGCCTCAAAGATGAAGACAAGGTCTTTGATATTACCGAGAAGGCCTCCGCCTGCTCCGTTTATCTCGATTACAACGAGATGATGGCGGTCCCGCAGGCATCGCTTGCCTATGACAATGCCAGCAACAATGAAGTCCAGGTGCGCAGTTGTGAACCGTCCGAAGAAATAGAACCTGTTCCACTGGTTTCTGTCACCGATGGATGTTCAATCCGGCATGATTTTGCCGGTGGTCTGTCCTTGCAGACGGGGCGTCATATCTATGAGCTGAACGGCACCACCTGGCAGGCCGACGCCTGCTCGGACAATGGCACCGAATATCCCCACGAGACGGTTTACAAAAACGCTGCCGGACAAGAAGTCTGTGCACCGATCATTAATCAGGCGGCTGGCACGGTCACCCGCCAAAGCCGCAAACAGATCGTGGTCAACGGCGTTGAGCAATTCATCACTGAATGCAAACCCGACACAGCCAACATCGCCATCCAGTCGACCATTGATGGCTGCGACAATCCGTCCCTTTGGAACCATGATCTGGCGGCTGGGGCCAGCTATGGCCGCGAACGGTTTTATTACCAGCTGGATGGCGTTCCGCAATATGTCACCGAGTGTCAGGACAGCGAGATTGCCTATCCACATCAGGTCGAAACCACCGGCTGGCAAAACCATGACGACCAGTTGTTCTCTTATCGCCTGACCACCGTCTATATCGAAGGTACACCCAAAGGCCGCTTTAACATCAAGACCAGTGAAGTTCTGCCGGGCGAGCCGCAGATGGCCTATGTCTATTCAGGCGAAGCGCCCGCAACAAATGGTGAGCATTTTTATGAAGGCTGCACACGGTTTGATGCTCGGGATTTGGTCGAATCTTATGACCGCCCGGATGGTTCGATGCACAAGGTTGTCATTGGTGAAGCCGACCCGCTGAGTCTTGGCAACAAATGCTACAATGAATTTACGTGGGGGGCAGTTTCCCATCGTAAATATGAAAATCCGCGCAGTGTGGGACATAATACGGGTGGGCCATGTGGCACCTTCGAAAACTACTCCCATGTCTATGACGCAAACTACCACTGCACCTTTTCGGACTCCGTCGGAACCCGAACAACTGTTCGAGAAGATGGAGAGGTTATAGCCACAGCCGCGAAAACCTGCACGACCTACAACCGCTATTCCCCCGTCAAAGCCAAATATTACACCGGCGGATCAGATGCGGACGGAAGCTTCCAAGGCTATATCCGTGTCAAATTTCCCTCTTCTGGCTGGTCTTACCCATCCCATACGAATGGCGTAAAATCCGGCTGCCTTGGGAATTGGGGGTGGCTGCAATGAACGCCCTTTCCCCAAATCCCTTGTTTGAAAAAATCCTCGGTCCTCTGGCCAGCTATTACGGCGATCTCTCAACCGTCGAAATCCGTATGAACCGGCCTCACCGCGTCGTTACTGAACGGCGCGGGGAAGGCAAACGCGAGATCGAGGATCCTGCCCTCACCTTGGCCGCCATCGAGCGGATTGCCATCAGCCTCGCCAATCAGCGTGGGTTAAAATTCAATCCCGATGACAATCCAAAACTCTCCTGCGTCCTGCCGGGCAATCATCGTTGCGAGATCCTCGTCGGTGCTTCGGTGCGATCACACCTCAGCCTTGCGATCCGTTGCAAGCATCCTTTCACCCCGCCCTGGGAACAGGCCGGGGTGACCCCAACCATCCGCGACTATCTGATCAATAAGGTTGGCAGTGACGCCAACATGATCATTAGCGGGGCGACAAATACCGGTAAGACCACCCTGCTCAACATGCTTCTGGCCACGGTCGATCCAGCCCGTCGTGTGCTGGCGATTGAGGATACGCCAGAACTTCATATTGAGCAGTTCTGGGACGGCAATGGCCTGATTGCCGCCCGTGAGGCCGGAACCGGCAGCGGTATGGTCGGCTGGCGCGAGATCTATGATCACCTGATGCGGATCACGCCCGATCATATCCTGTTTGGCGAAATCAGCACCCAGAACGCCTTTGCCGCACTGGCGGCCCTCAACTCCGGGGTGACCGGCTTTATGTGCACCATCCATGCCGAAAGCCCATGGCAGGCCATTCACCGGAAATTTGATCAAAACATCGCCTGGGCCGGGGAAACCATGCCGCGCGTGCCGGAGTTTCTCGCCGAGCTGGTTGATGTTGTCGTTCAGATCAAACGCAATGCCGATGGCTGGCGGCGCATTACCGATATCTGGGAACCGCGCAATGATCGCTATGTGCTCAAAGACGGCAAGGAGATGTTGTCATGACAGCGATTTATCGCCTGACCCTGCCGGTCATTCTGGTTGCCATGATCACTGCCATTCTCTGGCAATGGCATCTCGCTGTCGGGTTTGATGCGCTTGATCTGCGCTGGTGGCAATGGTCGCTTGAGGCCGCCACCCATTCGGCGGGGCTTCCCGATGAAATGCTCTACCCTGCCCTTTGGACCGGCATTGTCGGACTGCTCTCGATGTTTGGGGTTCTGGCATTGGCATCTCGTGCCAATAACAGCACGCTGAGGGGCAACCGCCAGGGTGACGAGCTGCACGGCTCAGCCCGCTGGGCAAAGCTGCCTGATCTCAAGAAAGCCCGGCTGTTTCGTAAAGACGGTGTGGTTGTTGGCGGCTGGCCGTCCTGGTTTGGCCGCATCCGCGAATTGCGCCATGACGGGCCAGAGCATGTTCTGGTCTGGGCCCCAACCCGTACCGGCAAGGGGGTGAGCCTGATCCTCTCCACCCTGCTCAGCTGGCGCGAGAGCATTCTCTGTCTTGATATCAAAGGCGAGAACTTCGCCAAGACCGGCGGCTGGCTTGCCAGCATTGGTCATAAAGTCTTGCGGTTTGAGCCAGCCGCAACGTCTGGTTCGGCCCGCTTTAATCCGCTCGCCGAAGTTCGGATCGACAGCGAACGCGACATTGCCGATTGCCAGAACATTGCCGCCATGATCATCGATCCCGACGGCAAAGGCATGTCGGGCAGTTACTGGCGCGAGGAAGGCTGGGGCTGGCTTTCTGTTGTGCTGCTCCATGTGATCTACCGGGTTCGATCTGAGCAAGGTCGCATGGCCTGCTTTGATGATGTGAACATCTTCCTTTCGGGCATCACTGGCCAACCAAGCGAAGACAGCCCCAGTGGAAATGAAAGCCGCGAACAGGCCGATGACAATTTCGAGCATATTCTTGCTGAAATGGCCGCCTTCGATCACGGCAAAGCCCATGTAAACAAGGAGGTTCGGCGCGGAGCCAACAGTATGATGATCAAGGCCCCGCAGGAACGCTCCGGCGTTCATTCCACAGCCAAGACCCAGCTGACCGTCTTTGCTGATCCGATCATTGCCCGCAATACGGCTGTCAGCGATTTTCGTCTGCATGATCTGATGAATGGCGATGCGCCGATGGCATTGTTCCTTGTCGTTTCTCCTGCTGACAAGGACCGCTTGCGGCCACTGCTTCGCATCATCCTCAATCTGTTCATGCGGCGTATGACCGAACGCATGGAGTTTGGATCAGGCCAAACAGTTGCCGGATACAAACACCGCCTGCTTTTGATGCTCGATGAGTTCACCTCCATCGGCAAGCTGGAGATCTTTGAGGAATCCCTCGCCTTCATGGCGGGCTATGGCCTCAAAGCCATGATCATCGTCCAGAACACCGAACAGCTCTTCAAGCATTACGGTCGCGATGAGTCGATCATGGCCAATTGCAAAATCCGGATCGCCTTTACCCCCAACAAGCTCGAAACCGCCAAGCTGCTCTCAGACATGACCGGCAAGGCAACCATCGTGCAAAAGCGCCGTTCGCACTCCGGGCGCATGGGCGATCTCGGATCGGTGTCGGACAATCTCGCCGAAACCTCCCGCCCGCTTCTCACGCCTGATGAATGTATGCGCCTGCAGATCATTGATACCGAGGGCAAAAGGCCAATCCCCGGCGATGCCCTGATCTTTGTCGCCGGTCTGCCGCCAATCCTTGGCCGTCAAAAGCTCTACTTCCTTGATCGCGAACTGTCCCGCCGTTCGCAAATGACGCCACCCCAAATGGCGCTCTCGTCCAACACACCTGCCTCTCTCAAAGGACCCAAATCATGAAGACACCCAACACTCCTAACAAAGGCACGCCTGCATCTGCAGCGCTGAATGACCAGGACTATCTCGCGCTGGCCTCTTCGATGATCAATGCCGAAAGCATCAATGGCCCGGTGCCGGTTGATCCGGACATTGCCGAGGCCATGGGCGCGTTTGCCGAAAACGCGCTTTCCGCTGACGACGCGCTCGACAGTCATTTCGACGGCATCGATCCGACCGCTGATGCGGAGGCCTCAAACAATGGCTGAGAAGAAGAAAAGCTATCGCGATCAGGTGGTCGAAGAACTGCTCGGCCATATCGAGGCGGGCACCGCGCCCTGGCAAAAACCTTGGGAACCGGGAAAGGTCCGCATGGCCCCGTTCAATCCTGTGTCAGGCAAGGACTATCGCGGCATCAATGCGCTGTGGCTTGAAATGCGCGGACGCTCGGATCCACGCTGGATGACCTATCGCCAAGCGAGCGCTCAGGACGCGCAAGTCCGCAAGGGTGAAAAAGGCACCATGATCGAATACTGGAAATGGTCCGAGCGCGAGAAGGTGCTTGATGACAATGGCAAGCCGGTTCTTGACGACAAGGGTGTCGCCAAAACCCGTGATGTGCGCCTTGACCGTCCTCGGGTGTTTCATGCGGTCGTGTTTAATGCCGATCAGATCGATGGCCTTGCCCCCTATATCGCGCCTGAACCAACCTTTAGCCCGGTCGAACGGGCCGAACAGATCCTCAAACAGGGCAATGTGCCGATCTTCCATGATCAGAATGACCGGGCGTTTTATCGTTCCTCAACTGATCAGATCCACATGCCCCATCAGGCCGCCTTCAAAGGCCAGTACGAATATTATGCAACTGCCTTGCATGAGTTGGGTCACTCCACCGGCCATGGGTCGCGTATGGCACGCGAGTTTGGCCCGTTTGGCTCAGAAGTTTACGCAAAGGAAGAACTGCGTGCCGAGATCGCCAGCTACATGCTGACCACCGAGCTTGGCCTTGGCCATTACCCGGAACGCCATGCCAGCTATGTCGGCTCCTGGATGAAAGCCATCAAGGAAGATCGCAATGCGCTGTTTGCAAGCGCGCGCGATGCGGAGAACATCCGCACCTGGGTGATGGAGCCGGACAAACGCCAAAGCCTGATCCCCATCAAAGCAAAAGAAGCGACCAAATCCATCGCCCAAAACCCGGCTGTTGAACGACAGAAGGAAAATGCCATGAAAGCCGAGATGTCACAGGCGCCGAACCAAGACGCCAACACCGAACGCAAGCGCATTTATCTCAATGTGCCGTTTAGCGAAAAAGATGAAGCCAAGGCACTGGGTGCCAAATGGGATCGCCGGGCCAAGGCTTGGTATGCCCGCGATGACATGGAGCTTGAACCGTTTAAACGATGGCAGGAAACCAAAGCCAAAGCCCCGGAACCGAAGATCAATCCTGAAGACGAGTTTGCTCAGGCGCTGAAGGAAAACGGTCTGATCCTAGACGGACCACCAACCATGGATGGCAAATGGCATCGGGTCGCCGTCGAAGGTGATCGCAAGGGTCAGAAAAGCGGGTCCTATCGCGGGTTTCTTGAAGGCCTTCCGGCAGGCAACATTACCAATTACAAGTCCGGGCAAGATCCGGTTAAATGGGTTGCGACCGGCACCAAGATCGATCCGAAAGAACTGGAACAGTCCAGAGCTGAGGCTGCGGCACGCAAGGCCGCGCAGGAACAGGAACTCCGTGCGCAATATCGGGCCGTGGCCAAACGTGCCTACGGGATTTTCCAGAACGCCGAACCAGCACCGGCCAATCACGCCTATTTGCAAAACAAGCAGGTGCCTGCAGGGGATCTGCGCATTGATCAGTCGGGCAATCTTCTGATGCCGATGGCCAATGACAAGGGCTTTATTGAAAACATCCAGACCATCAACCCTGATAGCACCAAAATGTTCCTCAAGGACGGCAAGAAGCGTGGCTTGATGCATGTGATCGAGGGTGATCCCAAAGGTCCAATGATCGTGACCGAAGGCTATTCTACCGGCCAAAGCCTGCATATGGCCAGCGGGCTGACGGTCGTGGTTGCGCTTGACTCCGGCAATCTCGCTCCGGTCGCTGAGGCCCTTCTGAAAAAGCATCCGGATCGCGCCCTGGTGATTGCAGCCGATGACGATCATGCCAAGCAGCATAATGCCGGGATGAAGGGAGCCGACCGCGCCTCTGAACTGTCCGGCTCAAAAATCCTGCGTCCGGATCTGAGTGATACGGAAAAAGCCAAAGGCCTGACCGACTTTAACGACATTCATCGGGAACGCGGGCTTGAGGCGTTGAAGCGCCTTGTCACCGAACAGCTCGGCCTGACCAAACCGAAAACCAAATCCAGAACACGGGGACGCGAGCAGCAGGCTGCCAGCTTGGCCGTCTGATCCCCGAATGCCGGTGGTGCAATGAACGCCACCGGCACCTTTTTATCCATACTGGAATCCTGCTATGGCCACCGAACGTCACGTCATCAAAACCTATCTCAACGACGAAGAGAAAGAGCGCATTGATCAGCTTGCCCATCAGATGCGCCTGTCCCGCTCAGAACTCCTCAAACGACTGTTGATGAATACCAAGCTGCCCAGTGCCAGCGACTTTGCCGCATGGCAGGGTATTCGCGATCTGCTTAAGGTCAATGCCGATCAGGCACGCTTGGGCAACCTGTTGAAGCTGGCCCTGGATGAACCGCTTTCGGCAGACCTTCTCAAGAAGTTTGACGGCCTAGTCCGTGACATTGAAGCAACACAGGCAGAACTCAAGACCGCCATTGGTGATATCCACGATCAGCTGCAGCCTGGCAAACGCAAACAGGTAAAATCATGATCGCAACCAAGATCGGCAAAAAGTCAGGTGTGCCGGATAATTACACGCGCCTTGGCGAATACATCGCCGCTGCTGAAGAAAAAGGCGAGAAGCTCCATCAGTTTTGGATCCGCAATTGCGATGCCGGCACAAATATCGACGATCTCGATCTTGCCCTTTTGGAGATCGAAGCGGTTCGACGCCAAAAGCCCGATATCGCCGACAAGTCCTATCATCTTGTCGTTTCTTTCCGTCCTGGCGAGCAGGACAAACTGAGCAAAGATGATCTGATGGCCATCGAGGCCGAATATGCCAAGGCACTTGGTTACGCAAATCATCAGCGTGTGGCGGGAACGCATATCAATACCGATAACTTCCACATGCATATTGCCTTTAACAAGGTGCATCCGGAAACACTCAAAGTCGTTTCACCACATCGCGATTTTAATATCCTCGCCAAGGTCTCGCGTGAAATGGAGAAGAAGTTCGGTCTCGCTATTGATCCAGGCATGACCGATGGCAAAGAGCGTGATCCAAACAAGCTGTCACCTGCAGCTCGGAACTATGAGGCCCATACCTGGCAGGAATCATTCCAGCGCCATGTACTCAAACATCGCGAGGAGATACTGGAAGGTTTAGAGAAGGCGAAAAATTGGCAGGAAGCGCACGAGATGCTGGCCGGATATGACATCAGTCTCAAACTGAGGGGTAATGGCATGGTCCTGATAAGCCATGATGGTCAGGCGATGAAAGCCAGTCAGTTTGACCGATCTTGTAGCAAAAAGAATCTAGAAGGTCGGTTCGGGATGTTTGAAGTGCGGCAAAACGAACAGCACAGTAAAGGCAACTACCCGGTCAAACCGAAACGCCGTTACAAGCCCCGACCGCTTGTTCGGCAACACAATACCCCTGCCCTTTGGCGGCGCTATCTTGGCACACGGAAGTTCCTTCCCAAGCAGCACGGACTGACGGCAAAGGCCTTGCGAAACTGGAAGATGTTTTTGCTCATGGAAGCAGATCAGGATCCGCTGGCGATGGTGTTGACTATGGCACATCGGAAATTTCTTGATATTCTGATAGCCGACACATCCAGCTATCAAAAGCCTGTTGCTAAAATAACAAAATTACAGAACTCATTGCTTGATTAGGCGGTGTTTACATTCAGGATTCCCATTTTGCTGAGAATATGATTCAAGATTCTGGCTGTATGGAGGTCAGCATGAATGGATCGGCAGGAACTAAATGATGCACTTTGGGATCGGATGGCTCCACTGTTGCCGGGCAAAGCAACAGACCTCGGGCGGACGGGGCAGGATAACCGCCTGTTCGTGGAGGCGGTCCTGTGGCTGGCGCGCTCAGGAGCTCATTGGCGTGTTCTGCCCAAGGAGTTTGGCCGCTGGCACACGGTCTATCAGCGTTTCAATCGCTGGTATCGCAAAGGAGTTTGGGAGAACCTTTTTAAGGCGTTAAGTGATGATGCCGACTTTGAGTACATCAGCACCATTGTACGTGCTCACCAGCACAGCGCAGGTGCCCAAAAAAAGCGATCAATCCGAAGATCGGTTTGAAGCTCACGCACTGGGACGGTCCAAAGGAGGACTGAGTACCAAGGTCCATGCCGCTACCGATGCCTTGGGCAATCCAGTACGCTTCATCCTGACGGGAGGCGAGCGTAACGAAATCACCCAGACCGAAGGTCTTCTTGAGGGTTTCAAGGCAAATTATGTGCTGGCGGACAAAGGTTATGACGGTCAACGCGCTATGAACGCTATCGCCACGACCGGAGCAAAACCTGTCGTACCCCGTCGAACCACAACAGCACAATGGAGGCCTTTCGACCGAGAACTCTACAAAGAGCGCAACATGATTGAACGTTTCTTCAGCAAAATCAAAAACTTCAGGCGTATTGCAACCCGTTACGACAAACTTGCCAGAAACTATCTGGGCTTCCTGAACCTCGTCGCCGCGCTCAAATGTTGTCAATGAATGTAAACACCGCCTAGGGTCCAGACTCATTCAAATCCAGTAGCAGACGAGCGCAGCAAGGCATAATGCGGCCATGAAATTGTTCGCATTCTTGTCGCAGCGAGTGGCAATTCGCCGGAAGTCTTTCAGTCGGCCAAACATACGCTCAATGACATTACGTCCACGATAGCGCTTCTGGTTGAAGGCATATAGTTGCTTGCGATTGGCCTTATTGGGGATGACCGGCTGGATCTTTCTCCGTATGAGCCAAGCCCACCAATGGTCCGCGTCATAGGCTTTGTCCGCGAGCAGATATCTCGCTGGAGGAAGGTAATTGGCGAGCTTCACGGCCCCCGCGATATCGTTATTATGGACAATCTCGGCAGCCATAAATGCCGGGCTGTTCGTGACACTTTTAAATCAATCGGTGCCCAAGCATGCTCGAGATCAGGTCCGACTTGTGGCGATGATAGATTATCCGGTCTGTCCGGTCCCCTTCCTTTTCCAGTTCCCAATGTTCTTCCGGAAGGCGGTAGGGCGAATGAAGATTTGGTGCATCCAAGAAACTTTATGACGTCGCGGGATTTCCGATTTTCAAACGCAGCTTACCATCGCAGCCAAATAGGGGAAGGGAAACGACCACTGTCCTGTATGGCAACGTCGAAAAGCAGATTTCGCAGTGCACGAGCCTGCTCTTCCGGACGCGCTTCAAAATTGAAGCGCGTAGAACGTCCGGATGCCTCTCTCCATGCGCCAAATCCCTGATCGAGTGAGAGCTTTACCTCAGATCCATCTTCAAAGGAGAAGCGGAAGAAACGTGCATGAGCGCAATCTGACTTCGTTCCAAGCTTGATCAAGGCTCCAGGGAATAGCTCGGACAGCACCCCGCGACGAAGCTCATCCGTCTCCCAGTTATGCCAAAGGAGATAGCCGCGACGTTCCGAGGAGCCGAGAGCTTCCGAAACGATCTCAAGGCGCGTATTCTCATTAGGCAAAGGAAGCGTGCGCCATGCCTCGAACAGTAGGCGAGCCGTCACGGGGGAGCGCATGTAACGGTCGTTATAAGTGACTTTTACCAACTTCGAAGACCCTGCGAAGATCTGCGGCCGCAGGCTTTTCGCAATTGTCCACAAGCGGCTGCCGAATTTAGTCACGGGACCATCGAGCTCTGTCGTCACGTCCTTCTGAGCAGAATTGCCCTCACCATAGGCTATGACTTTCGCCAAAGACAGAGGCGCGCTGAGTTCATTCGGCGCAGATGGACCACACACAGCTGGCGCGCGCTCAACTCCACCCCAGTGACGATCAACATGACACGCCTGATCATCAGACGAAGCAATCGCGATCTCCTGCCCTTCTAGGTGAGCCTCAGCGAGGATTGCCGCGTCCCGTGCCTTGGGCAGTACATCGACGACATGCAGGCTCGCTTGCGACCGGGTGACAAGGCGCACCAGATCGAGCTTATGCGACATCTCCAGACGATGCATATCGGCAGATCGCATCACAATCGCAACCGGAACACCTGCGCGCCCCAACTCCTCGGCGACGCGGGTAGCGGGCCACTCGGCCACGTCCCAACCAGAGGGAGGATCGGTCAGGAAGAGCGCCAGCCGCTCGACCGCACCACGGGCAGCCTGGCGCCCAATCCATTCGGCAATCGTACGCGTAATCGCAGTGCTCTCAGAACCAAATAGCTTCAAATCCTCCGACAAATCGAGGCGTGGCAGTATCTCGGATCTTAGAACCTCAAGTGCGCCGGAACGATCCATCGCGGTCCCGAATTGAAGGTCACGGCGCAACACGCATTCCGGGCATCCCGATGCGCATTTGGCGGGACAATCAAGCCGAACCGCTGCTTCTCGTAAGAGGTCCGGAAGGTCACGCTCCGCAGCGGAGACAAAACCTGCCCCGCCAGATGCCTTGTCATAGAGGAAGACGGAGCTACGGCGTGCTTCATCCGGACGGAGGCTGGGTGCTACTGCCAATCCCATTGTTTCCGCGTCCACGCCCAACCGTGCGCCAAGTGCCTCGCGCAGGGCGGCCCCCATGGCTGCGGCCTGTGCTTTCCCCGTGTCGGTAGCGAGCAAGGCATCAAGCTGCAATTCGAACACGTCGGTGGCCATTTCGGTCCCGAGCTTCACACCCCGCCGTATCTTGCGTGACGCATCATCATTTGCCGGACAAAGCCCGTCGTGGCGCGGGTTGTCACGCAGCTTCTGTAGCGGCCGATGCCCAACCATTCCGGCTGGCAATCGCGGTTCATCGTCACTGGGCTCCGCCTCGGCGCGCCCACAGGTGATGCAGATAGCGTAGCCACAACCATTTTCGCCCGACGCAGTGACCAACACACGCCCTTCCCTCGCCGTGCGATAGCGACCCACTTCCGGATCCGGCAAAGAAACCCAAGCTTCGGGCTCTGCCGAAACTCTCGGTGCGTCGGGGGCCACATAGGCAAGTTGCTCATAGGCACTATGCGGTCGCCGGTTGCCAAGAAAGCCCGAAGGACGTAGCAACTCCGTCCTCTTTAGAGGAGCTCCACAGCGCCGGCAATCTGTCTCCTTGTGCCGCGAGGTTACAAACAGGTTGCAAGACTGGCAGGTGAACAAAAAGCGCAGATCTTCGACCGAGCCGGGGTCATTGCGATTGCCCCAAGTGGGCAGCACGCCGTCCGAACGATACACCAATCCGTCGATCACCACTTCGCATCCAGGCGAATACTCCCGGATAGCCATATCCAACGGACGAGAAGGGCCAGGCTCACCGCCGCCCTTCCCGGTGTGATCGAAAGAGACCACGTCCACTGGGAATCCATAAGAGGGCGTAAAGCCACGACGGGCAAGTTCGGTCATCATGAACTCTTTCCGCATACGCTTGGCGCGCTTTTGGTATAGCCAATGCGCCGGGTCCGTATCGGGATAAGCCGCCTGAGCCTCCATTAACTGCTCATATTCCTCGCGCCAACGGCTTCGCATCTGAGAGAAATCGGCTTCGGTGCGTGACACCAATCCGATATGATCAGCAAGGCATGTTCCTGTCACCAGCCTGTCAAGGGCCTGAGCAACGTTATTCTTCGCCCCCCAATCGCCCTTAAGCGCGACGAGGAAATCATCGGCCATGCTGTCGGGCAAAAATGGCGCGTCCGTTACTCCTGTCGCCCCTATAAACGAGGCCATATTGGTTTTCACGCTCGTCCCGCCGCCTTCACGCAGGAACAGCCCCAACAGCGCCGCATTGACGTGACGCTGCACAAGGATCGGAGAATCCAGCCGTACCTGCGGAGCGGCCACTTCAGCGCCTAGCAAACGCGCGGGATCGCGAAAGATCATGTTGTCTAGCGGCAGGTCCTTGCAGAAGGTAAAGGCCATAGCCCAAGGCTCCCCACGCCGCCCTGCGCGACCGATACGCTGGCGATAATTCGCCGGTGCTGGCGGAACGTTGGTATTAACCACAAGCCCCACGTCGGGGATATCAACCCCCATTTCCATCGTGGTAGAGCAGTTCAATACGTTGATCCGGCCCTCGCGGAAGGCATTCTCGTAGGTTTTCAGGCTCTCTCGGTCAATCTGAGCGGAATGCTCCTGCGCGCGAAGGAAGGGCGTGAACTCGACCGTGCGATCGTGCAGGTTTGTCCAATGTCCATCAAGGCGCAGCGACGCAATCGTCGGATCGCTTCTGAGCCAGTCGCGCAACACTGCTCTCTGCGCCGCTGACGTTCCCACGGGCGCAGCTTCGGGCAAAGTGGGCATGACGATAGCCCGGGCAGGTTCGTCATCTGTCACCGCGTTCAGTGACACGCCCGCTGGCGCGAAAGGTAGAAGGCGTCCCGTGACAGGACATTCGAATGCTGTCTCAAGGGGCGAAATCGCGACTTTCTTGAAGTCTACCCGCCAAGCCCCCGAAGCAACTTGGACAAGAACTCCTGCATTGCGCAGCGTGTTCCAGATCGCGGTCAGAACAGTTGCTATCCTCTCCACATCGACTGCGCTATCCACGCTCCCACCGATCAGCCGATAAACCAACCGGACAAGGTTCGAGCGATCAGAATGCGCCGACGGGAAGAAGCGCGGATTGTCGACACCAGACACGTCTGCTTTGCTAAGACCTGGCTCAACAACAACGGCCAAGGCACTCCGGGGAGAAATCCAATGGCGGACGTCTGCGGGCTTTTCGGGCAGGCAAATGGCCAGATTGGTTCTGAAAGTCAGATCCACCGCTGCGTGCAACAAATCGGCCCATACGTTTTCGTCATGCCCCGCTTCCCGCAAGGATTCAGGAACGGACAGACGCGCCTGCGCATTAATCTCGGGGAACAAAAGTCGGGCAAGGCCCATCGTTTCCACGTTGTTCTGCAGTCGCGGCCTACGGAAGAGTTCACGGTAGAGAAAGAGTTCGGCTAGTGCCGTAGGATGCGTGACCAAGGCATCGTCACCCTTCGACGGCCGATCTTTCCAAACGGGACGCGCGAAATTGCGGAACTCTTCGTTCTGCGCGATGCGTTGGACCATTTTCAACCATGGCACGGGTTTCGGAGCCCCTTCGGCCTCACTAAGCATAGCCTCCTGTTCCGCCAAGATGGTAGCCAACGATGGGTTGGATTCAACCACCAGCCTTAGCGCTTCAATCTTAGCCCGAACCTCTGCCGCCTTCTCCGGGTTATCCTCCCGGTTCTGAACCGAATGGTAGATGATGGAACGGGCGAGCGCGCGCTCGGCTTCTTGTTGGAGTTTCGCCGAAAACCGCGCCGTACCCTGACGCGAGTCAGTAAACGATAGAAGGCGCCGTCCGCCAAACGGCACCGGATGGTCATGTATGCTGGGCTTGGCAGCCTCGATCAATAGCGGCATCGCGTTACCCATCAGGAAAGGCGCACCGAAGCGCTGAGGCCGCACAGTAACGCTCTTTTGGCTCGCACGTTCACAGCAGCCGCGCTCGTCCTCCGCAAGAATAGCGAGGGGAACAACCCGGTCTCCGTCTTTCGGGATTTCGAACAGCTGCCCATCTGAAATGCGAAGATATTCTCGAACCTCGCCTGAGCCGAGCCCAACAATCACGCTTTCCGACAGGTGAGGTGTCGCAGTCTCCCCGCCGTCTTCGTCAGGTTCGACATCCAGAATGTAGTCGTCATCACCCCCTGCATCCCGCGCCGGACGCAAGAAGCGACCCGGTCCGTCATTTGCCACATCTGCACGCAGCCAAGGTGTGCCGCACTCGTCGCAAGCTGCAATCTCCAGCACCGGCGCACCGCAATCATCATCGCAGGTCTCACGCTCGGAAAAGTAGATCTGGCCAAAGGGCCAATCTCCATTATCATCTGCAAGCGCCGCGCTCCGATTGCAACAATCCGGATTGACACAGGCCCAAAGGCCGCCCTGTGCACGGTGGAAGACATGCAGCCGCCACGGCGCGAGCGCGACGCCTGTTTGCGGGTCTTTCGCTTGGGCGGCCGCTTCAAGGAGGCGCAACGTGCCTTCGCCATCACAGTCACGTCCCAACAGGCGCGCAGCCCTCCTCAGGCTAACACTCCCCCCGCGCATCGCGGTGCGTACCTTGCGCAGGCGAGGGTTCGGCCCGAGCGTTTGCCACAGTGCATCCGACGTCGATGGCAGCCCAACGGGATCAAGCGGCACGTCTGGTCCCTCGGGAGGGAGAACGGGTGTCCGCTCTTGCCCTTCGATCACCTCTACCTGGTCAGGCCGTAGCCCCGCCAGGTCAGCCAGAAACTGTTTAAGGGCACTCCGGCTTTCCTCCCCTTCACCGATGGTCGCCGAGGTTGCTGCGAGGCGGACATCTTCCGGCCCGACCCCGAAGGCATCGCGCACACGGCGCAGCAAAAGAGCCATTTCGGCCGCCTGCGCCCCGACATAGCTGTGCGCCTCGTCCAGCACGATCCAGCGCAGCATTCCTTGGGATTTTTCAAGGATCGGCCTGTCCTGCGCGCGCATAAGCATGTATTCTAGCATGGTAACGTTCGTAACCATGAGCGATGGCGGCGCCTGGCGCATGGCCCGACGTTCCATGATCTGAGCGCCGCGCGTCTTTGGTCCCGGCACGGTGTCATCCATATAACGATTGTAGAGCGCGTAGGACAGACGGTTCGCCAGCGGATCCATCCACGCGCCCAGACGCTCTTTCTGGCTGTCGATCAATGCGTTCAACGGATAGAGCACGATGGCCTTCACGCCCGTATCGCCGGGTTTGTGGCTTCGCAGAAGATCGTTCAGCATCGGGATCATGAAGCATTCTGTTTTGCCTGACCCCGTGCCGCTGGTCACCATGAAGCTACGTCCCTCCTCTACCGCCTCCCAAGCGCGATACTGATGCAGGTAAGGTGCGACATCATCCCCCCGACGTGACCACCGGCGGTGATTCTTGGTACCATCCAATAGGAACTCCCGATCAAGCGCCGCGATCAGATCTTCCTCCAGCATATTGCCTGCGAGATCATCGAGGCACTTGTCGACCCTTTCCCAAACACGAGCGGCCTCGAAAACCGGATCGGCAACAAAAGCGTCTGTCCCGCCAGCTTGACCATGCAGCCGCGCTGAGAGATCGGCACGCAGGCTTCGCGAGCGCACACGCCCTTTGCCCAAGACGGCGTCTGCCGCGCGATCATTCACACGGGCAAGGATTTCGTCATATCCCGAAGTGGGCAAACGGTTCTTGTCTTTCATGCTCAATCCACTCAACTTTGTTGTGATGCCAGCCAAGCAATAGCGGCCGGTAACGCGGCTTCATAACCAACTTGATCTGCGTGTGTCGCTAGTAGCAACTCGACTTTTTCTCTGGTTGTCGGAGGAGGACGCAGACCAAAGGAAATCTCGGCCACGACGATTGGTGCGTCGATTAGGCCGCGCCACTCCTCGTGGAACCTGTCGAAACCTGGAGGACGCTGCTGCGCCGCCACTTCGTGCAAAAATGTCGTATCAGAAGTCTGCCGACTGACGATCATTCTTGCGTTTTCCTGCAGCATTTTCTCGGGATTTTGCAAACCGAGCGACAATTCGCCAAGGCGCCTCGCAAGCCCCGAAATTGCCATAGGATCAACCCCCTGCAACGCGAGAGCGATATGTCCCTCCAAAGCTGGACGCAAGCGCAAAATGTCAGCCGCACGCGCAGCTACAGCATCATGTGCTTGTTCACGGGCCCTGTCAGCAAGTTCAGGGATTGCGGCCAACCTTGCGTGCAATTCCTCGGCCTGACGGGCGAATCCTTCCGCCCAGTCTTTGGGACTGATGAAGGACCATTGCGGCCCATCGTGCAGCTCCAAGGACAAGGTATCCTCAAGATCGGAGGGCCCGACCTGAAACAACAGACGCACCGCCGCAGAGGGCACTTTGGCCAATGCGTGAACCTCGTCCAACGCCGAGGGAGAGACGCCGTTTGCGAGCAACACCTCGCAAAGCTTTGCCAGACGGGAAAGATCATTTACAACGTCACCCTCCTGAAAATAGCTGGTATAGTGAGCGACACGATCGTCACGCCTGGACGCATTCTGCCCCGTGGCCTCGACAGGCTCAGGCTGCACGAATGGGCGTGGTGGCCGCATAGGCATGCCTCCCTTGCGTGGCAGAAGGAACCAACGCCCCTCGCCCAGATGCGAAAGCCCGCGCGCACCGGTGATTTCCACGCGCACGGGATCGTCGAGGTCCACAGCGGTAATTTCGAGAGAAGGATCGTGGACCGGTATATGGTTTTGAAGCACCAGCACATCCTCTCCCTCAAGCCGCGTTTCTCCCAGCACGTGACGGACGCGAAGGCGAGATGACTGATCACCCGCCGTCACCACACGCAGGCGTAGCTCGGCATCGGCTCCACCCACGACAAGCATTTCCTCCAAAAACCGACGAAACGCCGAAAGTGGCTGGTCGGTCCCGACCTGCACGCCAATGACCGGCGCGTCACCAGCCGCGCGACTATGCAACCGAATTCGTAGATACGTCTGTAGACCTTCAGCTGGTACGATCCGCCAATCCTTCAAGGACTGCATGGAAATGTCGCGGTCTGATGTCAGCCTTTTGCCATCAACATTCTGGAATTCGCCCCGTTGGAGCGGTAAATCAAGCATCCAGTTTAAGGGCCCGGCCCCCTCGGGGCCTGCCAGCGTGAGGGGCAACCGTGCCTGATCATCGGCAGATGTTTCCAACAGCACGTCGACCACGCCGTCGGCATCAGGCCGCTGTGGATCTCCCGATGCTACACGTATGACCCACCCTTGCGGCACGCCATTGACACGAATACGCCTATAGGGGTCGCCCTCGCGCGTCACCTCGCGCAGGGTGAATGTGGTCGGTACCATGTTCACTGTGATACGCGCACCAACACCGCTTTCTTCCCATGCTGCGAAGGTAACCCGACCGATCGTCGTCTCAGACGGAGAGCCTGCCTTCCAGATACGACTGCCTGTAACCTGATAACGCAGTTTCGATCCGGTCAATTGTCCAAATCCGCGTCCCGGCTGCCGGTGCAAGATCATCGGCACACCGCGATGCACCGGCGTGCCGCGACTGTCGAGCAGGCGATACTCCAACGGTCCGCTTGCATAGATCTCCTCGCGCGCATCCTCTTCGGCCCCTGTCTCGATCTGCGCATTGCCGCCCGCAACCAGAACGCGTCCGTTGCCCGACAATCGCCAGATCGCTCCACCAGGCACCGTCCCATCGGGTTCGGCGACAAGAGTTTCCGTGCAGTTGGGGATCGTGCCGTCTTCCACCAGAAGCCACACGTGTGGATCGCGCGTCCGTACGGCGGCATTTCCGGCATAAGCCAGAGCTGCAGCCCTGCTCTCGCCCATCTCCGCCAGACGCCAAAACGTAGGCCCAGCGCCGACATCCACGGCCTCTCCGCCGACAAGCCTCACCCTGCCGAGGAACGCGCCATCGGCCATGGCCATAAGGTCTGCCCCCATCTCCAGAGGGAAACGAAAGCGCGCGGTTCGGCGTCCGCTGATTCGCCGACTCTGCCAAGGGCGATCCGCTCTCTCGCGGTCGAGGGCAAAGAGCAGGTCTGGTGCCGCCGATGCCAGTGCGCCAACTGGCGCCAACCGTAGCCTGCGACGCTCCGGCTCAATGTCCCTGATCAATTGCGGCCCGATTTCTGCGACCTCTTCAATTTCTATCCAGGGCGTCCAGATGTCGTCATCGTCGCGACGCAACACACGCGTCAGTGGATCTGCAACCAATCCCTGCCGGGCAGAGACCAGGACGGCATCGGACAGCAAGCTGCGCGCTGCGGCCACATCGAGCCGTAACGAAAGACCCTCACGCCATACCGGTTTAACTCGATCAAGAAACGGCTCGACATCCTGCGCGGACATGCCGTCGGGGGACAATTCCCGCAGTTCGAGTACCTCGAAAGCAAAATCCACGAAAAGCGCATGGTATTCGCGGGTGCGATAGCCCACTGGTAGGCGCCGTGTGCGCTGTGCCGCGAAGCCGAGAGCCACGTCTCGCGGGCAGCTCAGCCCGATCCGCGACAGATCAGCTACAAGGCCGACTAGCGCAGCGCGATAGCCACCCTTTTGATCGCTCAGCAGCCTGACAGGAATGCCGCCCTCGGCAGCTATGGTGTTCAGATACTGCGTGCCACTCTCCAGTTTCTGAACAGAACGCCGCATCCGCTTGAGCCCCAGAGCCGTGATCTCTCGTAGCTGTTGCTGCGAAAGTGAAAGGCCAAGTGCCTTCGTAAGGAAATCCCAGGAAAGTGCGCCGCCATCGTATTCTTTCCGATACCGCTCCGCCGCCCACAGCACGAAGGCCGTAGCGACGCTTCGATAGCGCCCCGATCTGAGGCACTCTTTGACCTTTGTGCCGAGATTGAGATACTGGGTCTCGCTCAATCGATAGGCATGTAGCGGTCGACAGTCAGGATCTATGCCGTTACCATCAGAAAACTCTTGTAAGACGTTCATTATACTCTCCCCCAAAGATGATCATGTCTTCTGGAAAGAAGAAATTCAATACTCAATTAAACACAAAAAGTCTCCAAGACCGGCAGTCCAATGATCGCGACGTAGACTGCATCAAGGAAGTTCTTGCTAAGTATTCCTGAGGCAAGTATCTCCGAGCTCACACTACATATTTTGCTGTTCAAGGCGGGGGCCTCTTAAAATTAATCTACTTCAAACTCAGGAATAACAACTCAATCTTGATTATTTCTAACATAAGTCACGTAAAAACCTTTGATAATCCGGTGCTCCTGTAACCGGTCGCCCAAAGAAAAACCGTCTTTTTTGATCGGTGCCTGAAAAATATCCAACCCGCGATCAAGTACGACCTTCCAGCCCGTATCGGTCGCAATGTCCCTCGCATGTGCGTTTCCGCTTTCATCAAATGCCCAAGTGAACTCCACACCTGAGCCCACGCACGCATCTCTGATTGAATCAAGCAACTCTCGCTGTTTCGCGACATTTCCGTCATCGGGCCCAGTGACAAGGTGGATATTGACCTGATCTTCCGGCGATTTGCGCCGAATAACCATTTCAACAAACTCCATCATATTGCGTATCTGATAAAAGAAACGCACGTACGGATCGGTGACGATGATCTGAGACGCGCCCGCTATGTAAGGACCGAACAAACGATCATAGCTGATCCCTTTGCGGTCCTCTGTGAAGACATGATGGCCTTCCTCCAAGGCTGGTGCGAAAGATGCTTTTGCAGGCTGCGAAGTTTTATCAGCCCCCCCCGCTTTGCCCTCGATCAGCGATGCACCGTCTACTGCATCCGGCTGATCCTGATGTTCGGGAGCTTGCGAAGACTTGAGGTAATAGAATTGCGGGTATTCTTCTTCCTCTACCGTTGTCACACTGCGTTTGGCACCGTCAGTTCCCAAGTAGTGGAAATCGACCGCGGGATAAGTGCTGTCAATTCTGACAAGTTGATCCTTAACCCTCTTGCGACTTTCCATCGCAAGACGGAGTAACTCCTCGACATCTGCTGCCGTCTCGCCACCGTTGGGGAAGAGGAGCTTCAGGAGGCCAGACATTGTCTTGTAGATCGCGTCCCGGTCTCGTGTCGAAATCTTCTCGCTGATCTTGAAATGCAAATCCAGGCGGTTCGAGTAATCCTCCTGACGAAGATGACGAAGGATCTCGGCCAGATAGTCGACAATGAAGCCATAGCCCTTCGTGAACATCTCGCCACGGATCACATCAATTTCCCAACCTGGCAGATAGGCATGCAGACGATCAATGAAAGCTGAATCATGGAATTGGGGGGGCAATGCCTCGAACAGGTCGCTGTTCTTCAACATGAACGGCACGTTGTGATCCGTGTTACCAACAAATGCAAAACTCGCCTCCGCCCCCATCGGGCTTACCCCACGCGAGAAGGTCTTGTTGGCCATGTAGTTCTTCATAATATCCACAAGCGCCTTGTTCGCCGTTTTTTCCCGACCGGCGAACTCGTCAAAGGCAACGACATCCCAGTATCCCACCAAACCAATGCGACCATTCGAGTTGTTAACAAAGAGTTTTGGTACGGTAACCTCTCCCCCCGAAATCAGCTGACCATGAGGCGAGAACTCGGAATAAATATGCGATTTACCAGTCCCCTTCGGGCCTAGTTCAATGATGTTATAGTTGCGCTCGACAAATGGGATCAATCGCATGAGCTGCAATAGCTTGGCACGACGCCCAAAGGCCTCCGGGTTGAACCCGATGCTTTGCATGAGCAAGTCGATCCAGTCCTCGGTGCTGAAACTCTCTCGCGCTTCGCGGTAACCATCGTAATCGACCTTGGCGATCTGAATGGGCTTTATGGTTTCCAGTATCCAGGGTGAGATACGCGGATCGTCAGAAAACTCGTACTGAACATCTGCGATGCACCAGACGCCGGTAACCAAAAGTTTGGGATGGGCTTTGATCGTACCGCTATCGACCGAAACTTTCTTGATACCAAGGTTATCAAACGTCGCCTCGTAGCTGTCGGTCTTTTCGTTAAGAGAGACACTGATCTGATCAATAACCTTGTAGCGACCTTTCTCCTTGATGGTCGACTGAACAAGCCCTGCTTCGCTACGATGAACATAATGTTTTCGCAGGATTTCCTTGACCGTTTCAATACCCGTCGCAATCGATGCTTCGTCGTCGGTCGCGCAATATTGGCCGAGAAGATACTCAAGAACATATGTGGGAACGATAGCGTTTCCCTTGACCGCCTTTACCAGATCCTTGCGCACCACAAAGCCTGCGAAATGTTCATTGATTCTGGCATCGAGATTACTCATCAGCCCACTCCTCAGAAGTCAAAATCGGTTGTGATGCCACGTTTCAACTGGAAGCGATGGCTCGTGTAATCATGGTAGTGGCTGGTCTTACCAACCCGCTCTCGCAGCTTCAGGAATACGTCCTGATTGTTGAAATTGTCCGCCTCGCGCGACAACAGGAATTTCCGGGGCATTTCGCGTTCCCGGGCATTATCGGATGTAAAATCAAACTGAAGCACATGCTCATCAGAGATCAATGTGTCATCCGCTGCATAAATCCCGGCCAGAAGCTCGCGAGCCTGCATTTTCTCGGAAACCGGCTGCGCCTGGTAGAATATCACTGCCGTCTGGCCAGAAGTAATCTGGCTACGACCTGAAACGATGATCTGCACCTCAACCTGACTTACATCAGCCTCACGCTGCTTGCCCACACGGATAACAGGGATAACGATTTCCTGAAGTGAAGCACCGCCGTGCACAAATCGGCTCCCAGCCCCCTTTACCCGCAAACGATTGATCGAGTTCGGGATCAATACATCGAGGTCACCAGAGAGGCCAAGGCTGGCAGAGTTAAACTTCTTCATGCCCGTGGTTTCTTCAAGTCCTCGGCCGATGACAAAACGACGATTACGCATCAGGATTTCTTCACCCTTTGGATCCGCCACTGCAAAGTCGCTCTCATCCAGTGCGCGGTGCTGATATAGGAAACCATGATCCGCTGTGATCAGGATATTGGAGAAATTGGCCGAGGTCAGCTTGCGAACCAGCTTGGTAAGCTCGTCGATCGCGTCTTCTGCAGCTTTGGGCAGCTGATCTTCGGTTTGTAGCTTGTCACCGATCGCGTCAATCAGGTTGTGATAGATATAAACGACATCATTGTCGCGGAAGAGCTCCTTGCCATCGTCGACCCGCATATCCAGCACATCCCGGGCAGCAAGCGCCTTCGCACGGTCCCCCGCCCTGCCCTTGGCCAATATCTTTTCTCGTGCGGCAAGACCCTGGGTGCTTTCTCCGCCGGACAATACTGTCCCTTTGCCGTCTGAAGTGAAAGACAGTTCTCTGTTCGGAAGCAGCGCCGCCATGCCCACCTGCGTATAACTCGGAAGTGCACTAATCATCGGTTTGAGTTCGGCGTCGAACCTGTTTAGTGCCCGAATGCGACGCAAGCATTCTTCTGCCACCTCAAAACGCAAAGCATCCGAGATAATGACCACAACCTTCTGGTCCTTGCGTCGGAACTCTGCGGCCTGCTCGACATAAAAGGCGCTTTGACGCGCGTAGCCAGGAATAGACCAGTCACTCATTGCCGAGACCTGATCCTGCCAAGCATCATTCAGCTTGAGCAGGAAACTGTTGGTATATCTGTTCTCGACAGCCTCATAGAGTTCTGACAACAAAGAGGCATGGCCACTGCGTTGCATATGGTAGATGAATTTGCGATAGAGCTGATCAAGTTTATACCAGCTGCTGACATAGCGCTTGACCCCCTCCGCAGGGCTTGTCATTGCCAGATTGGCCTCAGCCAACGCCTGCTGGAACTCAGTGGCAAAGCCGATCGCCTGATAGATGTCCTCATAAGCGGCATACCAATGACTCTGTCGGCGTTCGCGGACCCATTTCAATACGTCAGACGCACTGACTGTCTGGGTTGACATCGCGTGTACGAGCTGCCGGATGATGTGGCGATCAATTTCTTCAAAATGATCGATCGCCATGACCTTGCGGAAATCACGCCGCGACAGATCAGCAGGGATCTTTAGAAGACCCTGATAGCGCTCAGAAAGCGTCTCGAAAGCCTCTCGCCAGTGGCGATTGTTCTTCCAGCGACGGAAGACCAAGAGCGCCTCTGCATTGAGCTTACCGTCTTCCCCCATCTCCCGCAGGTAGGCTGACTGGAACAACGTGATTGCGAAGTCTTCAAAGTCAGGCTGATCAGGTTGATATCCATAAGCATTGCCAACCTGTTTCCAAAAGAACTCCGTCAGTCCCGAACGCTCAATCAGGCGCATGGCATCATCTTGGCCATTAGCCAACTCACCCAAAAGCGCCTCGACAACGGTATCAAGTCCCCCTTCAGCCCCGGCACAGACGGCGAGCATACGCAATCTTATTTGCTTGATCTGATCACTCACATGGGCACTGATATCAACAGATTGAAGCAGCCGTTTCAGCTCCACCACTCGCGCCTTGGCACGGTAGAACTCCATATGGTCGCGAACCACAGTTTCAAACTGAGGCGGCAAACCAAGCTCACCAAGCCAGATACCAGCCTGATCCGCCTTGAACACCGCAGTCGCCAACTGCAGATCCAGCAGCCAGTTTGCAGCATTCTCAGGCTCGGTCCCGTCATGGAACACAAGGAACTTTGCAGCTGGTTCCTGCCGCAACATTCGATATTTAAGACCAAACTGATTGTTGGCAATCTCGACCTTGGTCACGCCAGCCAGATCAAAGCTATCAAACGCACCGCGCATATCGCGCGCAGCGTCATACCAGAAAACGATCCGGTGTTCTTCAAACAGCCTCTGAAGACTGGCGGTGATCCGGTCAGTCATTCTTCGCCTCCAGCCCTGGGATCTTCTTCAGCGCCGCGCCGAATTTCGGGTAGTTCGCCTTCACCCCATCATCGAGGTCGATCTCGATCTTGGCCTGCGCGAGCGGGAAGACCACTTCGCGTTCCCATTCAATCAACTCGTCAAGCTGCTTGGCGATGACCGCCAGGTCTTTGAGCGCTTTGGTCCGCTGGCCTTGGCTGGCATCTGGATCGTCCGAAAGCTTTTGAAGTCGCCCGCGTTCCCCCTCCAGCTTGCTGATGAACTCGCGCAGATAGTCGTTAAGCAGAACAGATACCGTATCGGCCCGATACCGATGCATATAGATTAGCCCGTTGAAGGTGCCCTTGGGGCTTGAGAACATCCAGTAGATCGGACGTTTTTTGTAACGCTTCACGTGATTTGCATAGAAATCCTTGGTGAAATACTTGCGGATATCCTTACCCAGCGCGTCTTCGATGAATTTCAGGTTTTCACGGAAATGTGCCTCACCAAAGGTCACGCGCAGGAACAACCGGAACCGCTCGGTAATGTCATCGGCGAACCAGTCACCATCCAGCACGGGGATAACGTTGTCGGCGTCAGGCATGAACGAAGGCTCTGGGACACGGGCAAGGTAATCCTCGATCCGCTCGCCCTGACTCGCAAGGATCAATCCAGGTTCGTCCAAGCTATAGCGCCCGAACATGCAGCCCACGGCATAACTGAGGAACTCGGCCATGGTGTCCGCGCGCAGGCGGGTTTCGCGGTCGGCCTCGGAGTTCTTCACACCATAGCGGTAGGCGGGGTTGCAGGTAAGGGTGATCTCCTCGATCGGGACCTCGGGGGTCAGCTCGCCCTGCAGGCCATAGGCGTCGATGAAGATACGGTTGTTCTCTTCCTCCAAGGTTTTCATCTCGTCCGTCATGGACTGCCAATGGGCACGGACGGTGGCGTAGCTGTTCGCCAGCGTCTCGCCACGATGATCTGGTGAGAGCAGCGGGAGCGTGGTGAAATCCCAGGAGGTTTCGTAGGCGTTCCAGTCATATGTGCTCAAATGAACAAGCACAGGAACCGCAGTTTTCGAAGTATTCTCAGCTTCATCTTTCGCCAGAGGTAACCTGCGAATGTCTCCGCTTTGGAATGTCATTGTTGGGTTCAAAAAGTTAAGAATATACGTTCCAACGCTTGAGTTAAGAAGAGAAATTACGGCTGCGAAATCATCCTTTTCGGGAAAGCTTGAAGTGCCTTTGATGTCGAAAATACGGCCCGGGGGCGTGTGTCTGCATGAAAACGTTGAAGTGGAAATATCGCCCCAAGTAATGCCTTCTCTAAAGTAGAAGTCTTTTCCGCGAAAACTGGTCATTCCGGCGGATGCAATTTCTTTGCCGCCATTTTGCCAGTTAACAACAAGCTCGGCATTTCCTGCCCATTTTCTAAACGAACCGCCTTTGTTGTAGGGGAACCATTTGGTCCCAGATCGCGTGGCTTCATCTACGTTCGTATAGTCGAAGCCTATTTGGCTGTTGTCGATTTCCCAATGATAACGGAGAAAACGTTCATTATCAGTTGTCATCATTCCGATCCTCGGCGGACTAATGACGTCAAGGTTGTCATGGATAGAAAAGGTCTCAACAAACTCAGGCTTAACCCAGTATGCGACCGGTGCTCCTGGAATTTTTAGGATCTGTTGAGACGAGGCTCTGTAGTGAGTTTTGCTCTCACTTGAACCTGCCGCTGCTTGCAGGCTTTTGGCTTTTTCGCGCTCGTTGGCACCGTCTACAAGCCGGTTAAAGTCACCCTTAAAATTAGGGGCGACTTGATTTCTCAAAGTAAAGGCAGTCGTTGACACCACAGCACCGCCAATGCTGTCGAACGCTCTCTGACCGAGGTGTGCCATACCAAGAATGGAGCAATTCTCCAAGATCTGGATTCTCATTTTTTCGAACGATGAAAGGAACATCCAGCTTTGCATCGTTATCATCGATACGTAGCCATCTGTTACGGAGAGCGTTTTTGCTCTTTCCACAAACATTGCGAACAAATCGCTTCGAGAATTTGGATAAATCGCCTTTGCCCATGCATCCAGTGATTTATTCATGCTACGATTGCCAAGATACGGTGGGTTGGCCACCACGACGTGATACTTCGGCGACAGCGCCTCGGCCATGCGCAGCAGGAACGCGAGGCGCTCCAGTACTGGACGCAGCAGCAGGTCGGCGTCAAAATCCCGCGCCTCCACCACCCGCAGCGTCTCTGCGGGGTCGCGCAGTTTCGGCACGATCAGCGAGCCGAAGTTCTTGCCCTGCCCGAACTGCCCCAGCGTCTTGCGCAATTCATCCGTGAACAGATCCTTGCCCACCACGGCGGCCACGTCCTGCATCTCTGCGGGCGTAAAGGCCACGTTCTGCAACACGCAGATGTCGGGCTTTGCCTCCATCCGCAGGAACCGCCGCCGCCCCAGCTTGGCCGCCGCCTTCATCGCCAGAGCAAAGGCGGCCAGCGCCCCCGCGCGGTCGTCAATCTCCACCCCCGTCAGGTTGTGCGTCAGGATCAGCGCGGGGATCTTGGTCGCGTCATAGCCTTCTTCCTCGTAGATCGCGTAGAGCAGATCAAAGGCACAGGTCAGCATGTGCCCCGACCCACACGCCGGATCGCAGATGCGCATTTCTTCGGGACGGGAAATGCGCAGGAAATCCGTCTCGGGTTCTTCCGGTGCAATGTAATAGTCCATCCGCTCGGCCAGTTTCGATCCCGGTCGGTTCAGCAGCCAGAGCCGCCCCAACGAGTTCTCAACCAGGTAGCGGACGATCCAGTGCGGGGTGAAAAGCTGTGTGGCGGCAGGAATGTTCTCTGCCGTGATCTTTTGGTTTTTTCTTAGCCCCGCAAAGACCTGATCCTTTTTCTCCGAGATGTAGAACTGATACAGCCACCCAATGATTTCGACATCCTGGCAGGCGTCTGCGGTCATGACCTTGCGCAGCTCGGCAAGGATGGAGGATTGCGAGAGCAGATCCTCTGGCATCAGCAGTTCGGTGTAATCATCGATCTTTCCGAACAGGAAAGGCATCGGGCCATGCCACTGATTGCAGGCATGAACAAACAACAAACGATAAGCTTCTGCCTGTGGATCAGATGATGGTGTACGGCCATCAAGAAGTGCACCAACCGTGCTTGAAGCGCCGTCCGGGATATTACCCGCCATGGCCTCGGCCAGGATTTCCGGGCGGGTTTGCCCATCAGCTGGTGAAACCACACCAACACGCGTGTAACCGTTCACATCCATGAACCGTAACGCGGTGAAGCGGTTAAACCAGGTATAGGCGACTTGTTCGATGACCTGCGCCTTGCCATTGCGCGCGATGGCGGCGTCAAGCTCCTTCATCGCCTTTGGGTGTTCCCGACGAGCAAATGATGCGGGGTCAATCACAATGTCAAGCTTGGAGCCGACCTGATCAATCAGCAGATTGCGGGCTGCTTGGGCAAATTTCTTAAGCGCATTCGTATCCATCAAACAATTACCTTTTTGCCTGCACGGATCTGATCAAGCAGGGTCTTTTTCATTTCTTCGACATATTGTTCAACGTCGGCCTCTTCGGCCAAGTAGGCCTTTGAAAAGCTGATCTTTATTTCGGACGCATTTACGTAGGCTGGCTCGCGGGCTGGCTCTGGCGTAAAAGCGGGCGCTGGATCTTCTGCCATACCCGGATTGGGATTGGGGGCCGTCGGGGCAGAAGTTTTTGGTTGGTTGAGACGATCAAGCTCTGCCAGGACACGTGGCAAAAGATCACGCTTTGTACTGTTCGCCCGATCACGCAAGAAGGGGATCATCTTGATACTATCAAGGCCCGCCTTCTGGTCCTCGACAATGCGTTTGACGTAAGCCTGATTTTCTGCAGAAAGCTTTTGGAAATCGGGCATCTGATTGATTTTAGCCGCGCAATCGTCGATCTCGGCAATAACCGCCTTGCGTTCGTCCAACACGGCCAAGTCCACCCGGTCTTTGAGCGCATAGAGATCTGATTTCAAAGACTGGATGACGGTACCCTTGTAGCAGTTTGGATCCGCCAACGCCTGCTTTAGCGAGTCACCAGCTGCGAGGTCGACGTAAGGAATATTGGTTTCCTGATCATGCAGGAAAGATCGCGCATCGTCGTAGATTTCGCGCTGAGCCCCGCCCATGAAGCTGCGGATTTTATCAAGAACCTCTTCCTTGGTATCAAGAAGTTCATCTTCCTGCTTTGCTGGCTCGGTGATGTACCAGGTAACAGGCTTGCCAACCATGGCAGAGATTTTCGTGGCATAAGACTCCAATGCAACAACGAACGGGTACTGAGCTTTCTGTGCAAGAAGTTTGCCCAGTTCTTCTGACAGCGTTCTCGTGCTTTCCGCCCATTCAGCACCAATCGTTCGCGCGTCGGACCCGTCTGACGGCAAATCAAACAGCTCCTTATAAAGCTCTTTGGCTTTGCGGATCTGGGCGGCTGTAAACTCTGTCTGCGGCGTCAGCAGAATGTTCGCCAGCGCATGACTGTTGTTAAGCGCTCTCGCCAGTTCGGCGCGTTCCAGCACCGTACTGTCAGATCGCGCCTCGATCTTGCCCTTGCCGGACAAACTGGCCGCAAGACATAGTGTTGCTGTTGTCGGCCAACCGTATGGCTTGGTTCCAAACCGCTCGGTCAGGTATTTGACTGATACCTTCACCCCGTTTCGGGCCTGGGACTGGACATAGTTCAGAACATCCTGCTCTGCCTCGGTCAGGCCTTCCCCATTATTGCCAAACAGTCCGCTTTCCGGCGTTGCGGCCTTCAGGATATCAGATTCAGAATAGGACACACCACGCAGCATCGGCAGATTGACATAGACCTTGTCCACCAGCACCTGGAAGCCCTTGACGATCCGGTCTTGCGGATCTTCACCGCCAATTTCGAGTTCATCGCCCCGGGCAAATAGATGTGCTTCTGCCATCAGCTTGCGAAGACGCAATTCAAGATCCTTATGGCGTCGGCTGTTCTGCTCCCCCTTCTCGGCAACGATGCGGTCGCGTCCTGGCTGGGGTGAACCTGTGCGGGCTTGACGGATGAATTTATCAGTCTGCTTGAAGAGCGTCAGATCGCGGATGAATCGCACATCGGGCTGCAGCACTACCGCCAGTTCTTCTCGGCTCATGTTCCGCATACGTACGGCGTCGGGTGTTGCAACATCGTCGTTGAAGGGGCTGATCACATTGATGGAGAGCTCATACTCCCGGCCCAAGAGATGGTCATCAAGCTTGCGGCTGAAGCTGTATTCATTGCCGGTGGTCAGATGCTTGATTTTACGGTGACGCAGGATGGTATCGAAAGCCAGTGTCTCCATTTCCTTGGAAAGCTCTGCCGGGTCAACGTCGAGCGCCTTGATCTCGGCCTCAACATCTTTTTCCTCATTGGTCAGGAACTCGTAGACCTCACCATTGCGTTGAATAAGCGTATTGCGCTCAAGGAATGACAGCGCCTCTTCAATCTTGCGCCGTTGCTTCCCCTGATCCGTATCAAATTCCGAAAGCAACAGAATGCCAAGGTTTCGCACCGTCGGTTTGAATTCCTTGACGTATTTGACAAGAAACAGGGCCTTCAGGACACGAACAGCAAACGGATCAATATCCCGGATTTCTTTTTCCGCAATGTGGATCGACTGCTGCACTGCCGATTTCAGGACTGAGCGAATACCTTCGAACATCAAATCGAAGGTCGCCAGACCGCCCACAGGTTGATCGACCATTTTCTTGGCGACTTCCTGAAACACTCCTAGCATCGAACGCTCGCCGACCGAGCTGTGCTTGCCTTCAAAGGCATTGTGCTGAGACAGCGACCTAATTGCCATCTGGAACAGCATGTATTGATATGGCGGGAACGGATAGCTTGAAATGAATTGATCGCGACCTTGAAAGTTCTTCAACTTGATCGAACCGTCGGTAAAGTCGAACAAGGTTTTCAGGTTGTTCTCTTCCCGGTCGTGGAGGTTGCCGAGCTTGGCTTGTCCTTCGTCAGTTTTTGAAAGAAGGCGGCGCTGAATGACCTCTGCGACATCTGCGGAATTCAAAGGCATCCGGACGCCAAAACGCGCCATAATTTTAGAGAAGTCCTGCGACTGGAAAGCGATTCCGTCGCCGATGATCGCTTCCATATCCTGCTGGGATGTTACGATCAGCCAAGCTTGACCTTTACACTTGGTGTTCAGGCTTTCGGCAATGGTTTGCAGGTTCGTCATCAGCTTGACGTTCTCGGCGATGTATTGGCCAACCTCGTCGACGAAGAAGTTCAAACGAAACTTCGGCTCCTGTCTATCAATCCAGGCTTTGACCTTGTTGGCGAAGTCCTCAATCGAAACCCTCGTATCCGACCGGTACTGTCCGAGAATGTCATTAACATCCACGGGGTCACCGCCTGCAACCGACGCAAAGGCTGTTGCGATGTTTTTGCGCTCAAGCGTTGCCTGCTCTCGCCCACGCTCCCAAGGTTTTCCGGCAGCAGTGGCATAGGCCTCCTTGAATGCCCCCAATTGTCCACGGTCATCCAGGTCACGCTCGAACTGGGCGATATGGGGCAGCTTTCCATAGTACCCGCAGGCTTCGTCAAAGACCTTCTGGAATACTGACAAAAGTGCGTCGATATCCGTTTTAGAGATAACATCTGCTTTTTGGTCAATATTGAACAGGATCGAATTCGATGGAACTGACACCGCTTTGCGCAGCGCCCCCAAGAGCATCGGTTGATCCTTAAGCTTCTCTTCAAAGATTGCCAAGGCAGGAACACCGTCCACCTCCCTGTTTTCCATGAGAAGCGCCAACATCTTAAGGAGGTGTGACTTACCCGATCCAAAGAAGCCTGAAATCCAAACACCATTCGCAGTGTCATAGTTATTATAGGCGTCCAGGAAGGTTTCCAGACGTCTGCCGATTTCGTCCGTAATTACATATTCGTCGAGCTCGATGCGCAGGCTTGCCTCATCATCAGCCTTGATCACGCCGTCAATTGGACGATCAACGGGCTTGGCGAAAATATCTCTCAGGACAATGGTCATCGCATCAGACCTCGTAATTAAAAATGTTAAAAGCTCGGTAATATTTGTCGTCGTGAAGCAGGCCAAACAGGTCAAGCGACCCACCTGTGGCCGTTGAATGCGTATATTTGCCAGGGAAGAACAGGACGGTCGGCTTGTCCTTGGCAGTGCTTTGAAGATTGTTAAGAACATTGTGTGAGCGGATGTAAGGATAGACCTCACCGACCCCCGAAAGGAAAATTACGTCATGTGCCTGGCCTTCAATCGCCTTACCAATTCTGGGGATCAAATGCTCTTGCACATCCAGGACCCCTTGTAACAATTCCCTCAGCTCTGACTTATCCATGTCAGGTTCGAGTTCGAGCACCTGTTCAAGAATGCCGCGCTCTTCAAGAAGCTCCAGCGATATATCGTAGAGGTTAAGGTCAAGCGCTTTAACGCCCGCATGTCCAATCCGCTCAATCAAATCCAGCCGATCTTCATTCATCGTAAGACCTTCACTAGCCGGAAACGGACAGATGAAAAAGGGCACTTCGTTCCCCAGTCCCTGCTTGGTCAGGAAACGTTCGCTTGTCATCACACGATAGAGATGCTCAGCACGTTCTTTGCGTGTTAACTGCGAGCTCAAGACTGCCCCCCCTCAATCATAACTCCCGGAAAAACTGATAAGTCTTGCGGGTTTGTAGCCTCAATCAGAATGCGAAGAGGTGCTGAAAGATACGTTGACTGAATCCGGTTTTCCTCTGAAATGATACTTGCCTCACGCATCATGCGGAACATTATCTGCCTGAGCTTGTTTCGCGTACTGTCACTAATGGCCGCCAAGCCATCATCCCACTCCGCTTTGCCTTCAAAGAAAATATCGAAGCTCTCCAACGGCAACTCTAGCTGGTAGGACAAATAGCGGTCACAAATAACTTCAACAGCAAACTCGCGCACAAACCGATAGGCTCTACATGTTGCAATCCAGAGCAGGTATTGCTGCTCTTGACGTGCAGCATCCTCGGTCAGAAAACGGACTTCTTCGTCACCGAGTGTCATCAGTCGATTTACAATTTCTCGCAGGCTGCGGCGGTTCGAAGCTGCTTTCGGCAGAGATGTTGCGCCTTCTTGTAGCGCACGTACCAGCGTATCTTTCCAGCCCTCACCTGCACGATGTAAATCTGCGACGAACACGCTCTCCGTCAGGAACAACCCGCCGGAAGTGAAGGACATCTTGTAGGGCTGTTTTGCTGCGGGCGCTGCTTTTTGTGCCATTGTGGTCATCCGATAATCTCGTCACGGCTCAGGAGCATAAACTGCTGAGCCCCCGGCTGTCTTGCTGCAAGGTCGGTAAAGCCGATTCACCGAAGACCAGTCAAGTTGTTAGAGTCACCACAAGTCTAGACGCTTCTTCAGTCTGATGCTGCGCCGACATACCCACGAGACCTTCTCTATTTCGTTATTAGGCTATTTTCACCAAACATCTCGGTTAGCCTGGATTAACTCTCATCCCCCCCTTTTTTTGTTGAGCATGGCACCGCCATGCGAATAAGCAGGAAGTCCGTTAGGACTGTTTGGTGGGCCCACCAAACCTATCCTGCCCCCAGCACGACAGGTGAAAGTTGTGCCATCTCGTGCGCTATCATGCACTCTTTTGCATTTTCGTGCAATCTTATGCACTCTCATGCAATCACATGCAGTGCCTTGTATTTGCAGCATTTTCTTAATTACCTATTCTTACGAGAATACAGCGTTTTACCCTTGCGCATGAGCAACCCCGAAAGGTAATCAATTTGATTCAACCTTCGAGGACACAATCAGTGCATGTAGCAATCTACGCCCGCCACTCGACCGACAAACAGGAAACCAGCACGCAAGACCAGATCCGGCGCTGTCGCGAATATTGCAGCGTTAAGGGCTATCACGTTGCTGATGTATTTTTTGATGAAGGCATATCGGGCTCGCATCTCGCTAATCGCCCTGGTATTGGCGCGCTTTTGGTCGCCGCTCTGGATGGGAAATTCGAAGGTGTGATTGCCGAAGACCTAAGTCGGATTAGTCGCGATCAGGCTGACACCGCCAACTTCTTCAAAAAGATGGTGTTTCTCGGCGTGCCGGTTGAAACCGTAAGCGATGGCTTGATCAACGAGCTGCATATTGGGCTCAAAAGCACAATGAATGCGCTCTACCTAAAAGACCTGTCAGATAAGACCCACCGAGGCGTTGTTGCCGCAGTGTTACGCGGCGGTGTACCTGGTGGCCAGCTTTACGGGTACGACCTGGTTCACGCGCTCGATGAGTTTGGCGAACCCATTCGCGGCAAGCGCAAAGTCAATGAAGAGCAAGCCGCAATCATCCGGGAGATCTTTGAATATTATGCCGAAGGCCGGAAGCTCAAACACATTTGCGACGACCTTAACCGCCAGGGCATAGATTCTCCCAAGGGCGGGAAATGGGCACCATCAAGCCTTGTCGGATCATTCGTCCGGCAAACAGGAATGCTGCGACAAACGCTCTATAACGGTTTTGTCACTTTCAATAAGCTGCAGTATCGGAAGCATCCTGAAAACGGGAAACGATTGTCTATCGTCCGACCTGAAAAGGAATGGATAACTGTCCCAATTCCCGAACTTGCCATCCTCAAAGAAGAAACCTTCCTGAAAGTCCAAAAGGCGCTGGATGAGCGATCTAGCATGCACATGCAAAGGAAACTCGGCCCGAAGGTCATAACGGAAGCCGAAAAGCGCGAAGTCTCTATCCGGCGATCAAAAGAATGGCGTCGCAGTCAAGCAGTCACCACTAAAAGAGCCAATGCAGTCTTTGGCGGTAAACTCTTTTGCGGCGTGCATGGTCACAAGATCGTGGCAACCTATGCCAAGCACTATTCCTGTCCAGTCAAAGGATGCCCGAACCGTAGCCTGAACTATGATCAGATCATGCCAATGGTCCTTGAGGCCATCAGCACGCTCGATCAAGATACCATCCGCCAACATTTCGACAGCGGGAATATGGCGGAAACTCGCAAGCATCACGAGCAAGAAATCAAACGACTAAAGACGCAATTGGAAGCTCTACGCGCCAGTATCAATAAGGTCATTGATGCTCTTGGGCCAGAAGCGCGTTCCAAAGAAATTCGCGCATTCTTTGACGACAAGTCGGAACTGATCCACCGAACCAAACTTGATATCTCTCGCCATCAGCGTGAACTGGCCGAAACAACCATCCCTAAAAGTCTGGATCGGATCATACAGCGACACAACAATCTGGTGGCCAGACTGCGCGTATGGTCAAGAGACCCAGCAGCCGTTGTTCCATTGCGACACATTATCGAAAAACTCACTATCGAAACTGACTGGGACGACAAGAACCAATTTTGGCATCGTGAGTGCAAAGTAGCCTTTGATTTTTCTGTATTGATAGCAACAGCAAAACGTTAGATTTCTAGATTGCAATATATCTGACAAACAACAGGAAAAATTATGACGTTTGTTTATCTACTTGATGCTCGCTATTTGGAAATTCAGTACTCCTCGTTTGTCTATTCAATCTGAATACTGCACGCAAAGCACTGGCGTCGATTAGAAATAAACAATAGTATAACAAAAACTGACATCATTCCAGAAAATGAAATTGTGCTGGAACATAAGATAATTAACAATGTGGGGGAAACAAATAAATCCCCCGCCCCTAACATTCCAGAAATTCGAATTAACGTTAACCCGATAATCCATTTAACAAGTCAGCAAGAGATTCACGATCTGGTTCAATGCATACTTCCTCGGCTATCCGTAGGTGGCACACAGTGCCAACATCTGCCAGTAAAGTATCACAAATATTAAAAAAGTATTCGGCGTCAGCTTCCTCCATTTCAAAATAGGTATGAGCTGTGGCATTTCGTATTTGAGCAACAAGACGCTGATGCAATGGCTTAACAAAACTTTCGTCACAAAGACGAATTTTATCGCGTTGCTCAACATACATATTATCAAGAAAGGCGGGAACAATAACGAGAAGATGGGTTAGATCTAGCCGGTCTCCAGGAGCCGGGCGGCGATATATTCCCAAGTGTCCAAAATACTTTTGATAATCAAGATCAGGAAGTTTCTCTGGCACCTTGAGGGGGTCGACCTGAAGATAAGCAGCTAAAGCCTGAAGTATAGATTCTGGGATACTCCCCGCCACACGTACCTTCTCTGCCGGAGAACCCGATCCTTTAGTTCTAGTGAGAAAAACACGAAATGCAAACTCGAGAAGTCTCTGAGTATCTTGGTCCGAAGCTTGTCGAGTCAGAACATCCAATCTAGCTCCAGAGCTGCGACCACTATCAAGAGCTTTTTGAACTCGCTCACTCCAGCGTACAATTTGCTCAACCCATTCCCGATGAGGAGTGATTGGGAGGTTTGCTGCAAGTAACGCCCTTCCATGAATCCCGGCTTCCTTCCAATCTATTTCCAGTAGCCCGCCTTTATCACCATCATATACTGCAGCTAAAATTTTAATGAGCCTACCAAATGCTTCAAGATGAGGCTCTGTACAATCTAAAAGATCAATTTGACGTGCCGCCTCAGAAAACATCCCATCATTAACTTCATTTAATATTTTAGCGAACGGACGCCATGGCCCATTTTTACCTGTCAAAAGAAGCCGCCCAAGTATCGGACTTGAAACTATCAGTCCTCCATTTCTAGATTTTTTTAGGAGAAAATGACTGAGCTCGTGGTGACCAAGATAGCTACTCTCCACTGGAGAAAGTCGCCCTGTAGCAATGCGTAATCTCAAATCGTCTTTGTCCGTCGCATCTTTTCCGATAACGGCATCAAAGAAACTTTCTAGCCCATTACCTATTCTATGCGCTGCGCGGTCAACAATATCTTTGTCATTTTCCAAAGCCACTGCAATTGCAGCAGAATGAATGCAATCAGGCCCCCCTAAATACGAATACAATTTATGTGCCGATACAGAATCAAGGCCACGTTTTAGAGCTTCATCCACAAATTCAGCTCGAGTAAGGGCAGGGATAACAACCTGATCATGGTTGTCACCATAGGCAGAGTTTACAAACGGAAACTTTCCTTGATCAGATAATTGCGATCTTATCTCTCTATAATTCATTGGCGATATAGCTATTGTTGTTAGCTGTCGATCATGCTCAAGCTGACGCATTATTGACAGTACTGACAACAAATGATCATCAGCAATTTTTGCAAATGCATGAAACCGATCTATTATCACTACTGGATGTGCGCCTTCTGCATTCACTGCACCAACTAAACTTTCAATCCGGTCAGCAGGATATTCATCGTCAGGAAATTGAGACAATGATGAGATTGTTTTGCTCATTTCTCTTTTCAAGCGCCCAGTAAAATGAACACTAGAAGAAACCGCATCAACCGTGACACGAGAAACTGCGCAGCACAAACTGTTGTCACTAAGAACTAACTGACTATTTCCACTCACCCATTCAGCAGTATCATACGACACCTTCAGAGAGTTACATCCTGGTGGCACAATGAATAGACAGGAGCGCCGAGGCAACGCTCCCCACGTTGTACTAAGGCGATCCTGAAACCATTTGTGATCAGTTCTCATGCTCCAGCCCTCTGGTGCCGGAGGCGATAAGAATATTCTTGTCTCGCGGCTCTAAAACCCTCAGCAAAAATCGGCACCCGAAAGCGATACATTGACGGTCGAGATATCTCCAGAATTTCAAGGTCAACCAGAAAGAGCAGCCTAGATTTCCAACCATCAGGCTCATCCAACTCAAGCAATGATTGATCGATGATGAAGTTTTGCTGAGCTTCATCAGCTATAAGAGAACTCGAATGAGCAACACGCCAAAGAAGAAGCCATAGAAGGTCTTGTTCTCTTTGCCCCTGTATTCCCAACATATGCTCAATAGGTTCAAGTACTTCATAAGCCTTAAAAGGCAGATCAATGTTCTGTTCACCAACTAAAACAGAGACACCTTGACGGATATCACTCTTTGTAACTCGGCCAGATCTAACAATTGCAGCAGTTGCCCCGCCAAGTTGCCAAAGGAACTGAGGCATACCTGCACACATATCGGTTGCATACTTAACAGCCTCCCCTTTGAAATCGATGTAAGAAGCAAGCTTTTCAGGAGAGACTATCTTTCCAGCAGTTTTAGGATCAGTCATACCCGTAAGACTGATTTGAAGAGAGCTCCCGAAGAACGCGTTTTTATAAGATCTAGCAAATTCAGCGATATGATTACTGCCAGACAAAAGAAGCCCGATATGGCTCGAAGTTTGGGACACCTCCCGTAAGCCGAGTAATAATTGCTCAAGCTCCAACCGCTTGGTATCACCCCCACGATATGGAAGAACGAGTGTTTCCGCTTCATCTACTAAGTAGATAACACGAGTTGCCCCTCCCACCCATTCGAGTAGTCTTTCACTCAAGACATTCAATGAATCCGCAATACTATCTGGATCGAGAAATTGAAGGATAGCATTCTGAACTGCATTGCGTTCGACACCAATCTTCAGCTTTAGTTTCTCACCAAGCTCCCGATTAATGTCATTTGAACTAAAATGTACTTTACCGAGCGCATGAGCAATCGCAGAGTAGAAAACCGCACTTACTGTCTTCTTTGTATCCATCATGCCCGCTCGACGCTCTGCTAAAGAGAGATAAACCGTCAGCGGGGCTCCTCGCTCAGGTTGGCAGTGGCGCTGATGAAAAGCATAAAGCAATGACGTTTTACCAATACGACGCATTCCTGTTAGCAACACCGGACTTGGCCTACGCGCACTAACGAGCGCACCGTGCAACCGCTCAAGTTCCTCATGTCGCCCTATGAATGTCTCTCCTAAAGCCGGTGTGTTCTCCACGCCGGGAAAGGCATCCAAGAGCGTTTCATTATCAATTCGCCTAGTATTCGACATACGCGATTCAGTACGAGAGATATGACATATTTCATCTCGACTGATTAGCTCACCAGTAATGATACGAGCATTGACTCGTATTCGGAAATTATTATCTTTTCTTCTGCTTGAGTCCTTCCAACTACCACCGAAGCTTACACCAAGCGTCCAATGTTGGGCAAAGTATACAGGCTCATCAGATAGCCGACGGCGGCGACTTCCATCATCAAATGATACATCATCATCAGGGAACAAAGTCACCTCAATTGATTCTGGTACAAGTCCACGAGGTTCAACAGAAAGACCAAACGAAATAAGATTAGCTGGATCGCGTTTATCGATGCGCAAAACGATATCTTTATCGACACCTATCACTAAATCCGCATCAATCGTCTGAGTTGCTGTAGGTAACCCTCCCACGAAAACGCGAAACGGGACACCTTGAGCCGTATTGACAATCTGTCTCGCGACAGCTTCTGACAGAGGAATAAAGTCAGGACGTTGAGCTGCGTACACGCGCAGGTTTAGCAGTTGTTCAAGGCGAGAACTAATTGAGGAATCGTGTACCTTGGATAAATACAGAAGGTGCTCATTGAGCCCATGCTCATAAAGAAACCCAAGTAGTAAAGCCCGCAAGACACCTGGCTCTGACTTAGCAGTTGGCGCATCCCACAGACGGTTGACAACATCTCGGCCAAGAGACCCGGAACACAACTGCTCGAGTGTTCGCACAGGTAGCCCCCCGTTTTGTAAAACACCTTGAAGATTTGGCTTCAAGCCCATTAACGGCGCCCATGAACCATCTGGGAGCACCGAAATGGAGTTAAAATTCAAATCATGCTCTATCGCAATAGATGCTGAAAACAAACTAAACGCTGTGGAAATAAGTTTGGCGTCAGGTAAAACTCGATTGATAATATGACCATTTGCACCAAGAACTCTTGCCGCAGTCACTAAACTTTCACGTATCTCGCCTATTCGACCATCTTTCAGAGCGGCCATGGTCGAAGCAAACTCTGCTATATCAATCATACGGCGAGAATCTTCGTCGCCAACATTCAACTTTAAAGAAAAGGCTACCTCAGAAAGCCCAACCCAATCTCCGCTCTCGACAAAAGGTAACAGTTTCGCATTTATATTTTCAGAATCCAGCTTACCTAAGGGTACTAAGCTAGGAGAATTCTGATCGACATCTACTTTAATACCAAGATTGCTTGCGCAAGCAGCGGGATCTCCAGCCTGTTCGATACTATCACCTACCTCAAGGGCACGCTCAAGAATACTGTCGCCACCCTCAGCCTCGTCGAGCGCCTTCAGCTCTGTGGCCTGCTCTTCAACAAATCTCAAAAACCAACGAGTAAGCTCAATCAAAGCATCCCACTGAGATTTTTCTATTTTATCTCCAAGCTGAATCCAAGTCCTTAGCTTTTCAGTCGGCGCCTCAATAAAGCTGGTCAATGCGTATGATTTTTGCGATGGAAGCCACAAGTCCGGTTCAAGTATCTTGCCTGAGAATTGACGAGCATCTTCTGATAGCTCTGGCAAATCTATAATAAGATCGAGAACTTTCTCGATTACCCTCAAATGAGCACGTTCAGCTATCCGGTTACTTAACTCTGTTTTCCATCGTCCACGGAGATCATCAAGATTCCATCGCTCATCAAGCTCCGCCACCCCCGATTTAAGAAGCTTACGCATTAGACTAGATCGCTCATTGGCCGTTGTGGCATCAGCTTCACTACGTCGACGACTATCAACCCACTCAATTATTTCCATCTCGAGAAAATCAAGCAGTTCAGTGGCTTCGTCGACTTCATATTGCCGCAAAGCAGCCCGCAATCCTTCATATGTCGAGAGAGCGCGAACTAAGCTTTCTCCATACTCGACTTCAACATCCTCCAATCTTTGCATTAATGGAGAAACAGCTAATTCAGCAGTTTTATTTATACTCTTGAGCAAATATTGGCGTTCACTCGTTGAAACATCAGCCTCATCCAAACAAGATAGAGCTGCCGAAAAGTATCCCTGTGAGCTAAGTTCCTGAACAATCTCTTTGACACTATACTCTTTATCAGCAGCCCAAAGCCGCAGAGCACTTGCTGCAACGTTAAGCGTAGGCACCCGATCCTTATAATAGAACTCCGGCACATCCAATGATTGCTGCGCCCAAGCAGTATCATTTGAAGTCCATGTTCTTGCAGACAACGGCACCGCATCGCCAAGCAAAGTAGGAAACTCAAACTGAGCCCCTGAATCCGAAAGCATTTTTCGAACTTCACTATGCAGCCACTCACGGGTGCCTACAGCGTGATCTTCTTTACTAAGCTTTGAAATAGCATCAGAAAGCTGTACACTAAATTCCCATTCACGATCAGAATACGTAGTAGATATCGACTGAATAAATTCATCTAAACAGTCCTTACCCTCTTGGACATATCGATGGACTCTGGCTTTATGGCGGGTCTCTATGCGTACTGATCTACTACTATTTTCTTTCCTGACATCGCCTGCAGCAAGCTCAATGGCTTCTTCGACCGACAAATCTTTAGAAAGACTAGTTGCAGATTTGACATCAATCTCCCCGTACTCGACCAAAGGCGCGAAATAGCGCTCTCGATAAGCCTCTCGCAGCTGAAGATACAGCCCCGAACTAGAAGAAGTAGTCGTAGCATAGGCAATCAGGTTAGATTTTGCTCGCTCGGAAAAATCATCGGACTCACTCGAGAGGCGCACAAAACGTCTCAGCTCAATACCACTACTACACAAATCAAAATGCTGAACAATTATATCCACAAGAACAGAAAGAGGCGTTCCGACAACCTCCTCTTCACTCATCCTTAAGCTTGGGTCAGTAATTGAAACGAGAGGTCCGTAATTAAATATATCTCTTAGCTTCTCAGCTATTACGACTCTTTGAACACTAGGCAATTTATCAAGTAAAATAGATGAAGGATCAATGAAATATAGCAATTTCCTTCTTATATTAGTATCGTCTATCAATAATAATTCTTTATTATCCCTAATAAATGAAACGTCATTTTGATCAAATAACAATCTCACCATCAAAGATGAAACAACAGGAAATTTTTCTCTACCAATATCATTAATTAATACTGAAATCTCATTTGACTTTAAACTAGAAATCCAATTTACTATTTCAATGTTTATAAAATTAGAAGAAGATATAGCTTCTCGAATTTGATAAATAAATTCAGATTCTTTTTTATACCGGCCTTCGACATGCTCTTTTATCGAAGGTATCTTTTTGAATGCATCGAGTAAATCCTCTTTACTTTCTGCTATCTGGACAATTGGAGACCACAATTGATTTATTCGTTCATCGGAGCAATCACGGGAAAGCTCACGAATAGTGTCGACGTAAATAATTTTATCGTCCAATGACAATTCACTATCTTTTATTTTATTTTCCCAAAATTCTCCGATTAAGCCTCGGCTCACAATATCTGAAAGAGCAAAATCAATATAATCCAAACACTTTTTACTTATTTTAACTCTCGAAGAAATAAGACTCCTCACCCTCTCAACAAGACTTATTATTTCCAAATAATCATCTTCATTAAAATCTATTAAATTAGCGATAGAAATTTTATTTCTCAGTACTTCCTCACGAGCAATTATTAAAGAACTGACAGATTGAATAAACTGATCTTTTAATTCATTAGCCTCTTCGGAATTCACAAAATCATTATAATTTATAGGCGTAAAATGATCAAATTCCTCCAATACTGGAAATGCACATTTTACTTCATTAACTTCATCAACTTCATCAACTTCATCAACTTCATCAACTTCATTAGCTTCATTAACTTCATTTCCAGGTAGAGTTTTTAAATTATAATATTCATTATTATCCTGTACATCCTCAAGAACAGACTTTCGGATACACTCAACGCCATTTACAATTGCAACTTTAACTAATTCTGCCGCCTCATTAAATGGAAGCAGAGCAGCAAACAGTATGATAACACGAGCTAATTCCTCATTATCCAACGGCAGTGGAGGAGGATTACTTTCAAATGCGGCCTGAAGCGTTTCGGCAGTTAGGAAGAAAGCATCTGAAGCCCCCAGGTCAGGCCGTGGCACGCTATTCAACCTAACCCACCTTACTAACTCAGAATATTGTGGAATAGAAAGATAAGTAGACCACAAAATTCGGGGTAAAGACTCTCCAATCCGCTTCGTCCACCTACCTTTACGACCATCCCCACGAGAATCATTTACAGTTATCGTCATATCTATGAGTGCATTACGCCCCCTAGGCGACGAAGCAACCCTGAATGATAGGATCTCGTCACGATCACGTTGACTTAAATTATTTCCATGTCGTTCGTGATTGATACGAAGTTGCTTTGCAGCCTGCTTTAGCGCACGACGAAAAGCGGAAGCAGGCCATTTACGCTCAGCAGGAAAGTAATGGAAGAATGCGTCATATATATAGTTACGATCTGCCAAGAGCGGGGGTAGTGGGCCACTCTGATCAAGTGGCCAGAATTGTATTAAATTTGATTTTTCAATATTTATTTGCATTTCTTCAGACATCACACCCCCATTGAAACTTTTATTTTATCGACTTATCTACTTTATAAACGCCTTACCAACCCCACAATAAAAATCACTACATCAAACTTGTTTGCAAATTATTACATGCCGCTATCAACGTTACCGGGATCAAAAAGCCAGTAAAGCCGATAAAAATATAGAATAACAGTAAAAACAAATCCATCTCGGGGCTATTCACCCAAGAAGGTTTCTTCGACTGCAGAATGGTGGCCTTTTAGAATTTGAGCCGGATCGATGCCAAGTGGCTCACCGTAGCTCTTATTCATCTGATCCATGACACTGATGATGTTCTCGGCAAGAACCTCGCTTCTTGAGGGGAGCGTCAGCAAAAAGGCTGTCTTCGCCATGGGCTTGAGCAAGCCTTCGATACGACATCGCTCTTTGGCCGAAAGCGGAGCGTTCATACACGCCTGAAGGGCCCAATAACAGGCTGCCCAACATTCGTTGAAATCTTCTGGAACCTGATCATGCTCTTTTATGAGATGCAGGAGTCGAATGGCCGGTTTATTGCCGCCGAAAAACGTGAAGAGCAGGCGTCCGATAAGTATGGGCCAGCTATTTTGGTCACCTTCGACCGGAAGTACGCGCAGCGTTGAGAGATTAGCTTTCGCTTCCTTGCTCTTGTGTGCATGAGGTGACGCTGCCGTGGCAAGGATCATAATCAGCGCGCGGAGACGGATAAGATCATAATTCTTCAGAGGCTCATTGGCGCTTTGACGGTTCTTGATATCCTCCTGAAACTTCTTCACCGCATTGATGAGCTGGTCTTGCGTCGCGCGGCGCTGCTGTGCACGGCGGACATATTTCTTCTTATTGCCGTCTTCTTGCCCGGGGCTCCTGATGCCAAACTCTGCTCCTGCGGCCATGGCGCCTGCGGCGTCTTCGGTTTCATCGCCTAGATCGAATGCACCGTCATCCTGATCATTCTGAGTCTGATCTTCATACTCTACAGCGAAGCCAATAATGCGATTGAGAATGACGCGCACGATTGAGACATCGCTTCCAGCAAGGCTATTATATGACAGCTCATGGCCGCTTGTGCGAGGACGCCGTCCTGCGACGAATTCCTCGTAGCTTAGTGATGTGTGGTTTTCAGACGCGCTACTGTCCTCATGTGCGTTGGATTTCGGAATCGAGATTGGTGCCTTTGGCGTGCTCTCGTTGTTCTCAAGCGTCTGGAGTTCGTTCATGATATCCAGCAGCGCGAGACTCGCTTCGGTATCAGCTTCGAGCTCATCAAGCCGGTCCTGGATGCCAGAGCGCGGCTTCTCTCTTATCTCCAGCTTGAGCGTGTCGATCCAAGTGATGATCGCTGGAAAGGATATGGTCCCATTCGGAAAAGTGATCTGTGCAAAGGCCGGACGCTGATCAGCACTTTCGATTTGATAGCGGTTTTCTTGCCCTGTGCCAGCCGACAACGGTTTGAAAGTGCATGTGATCGGCAGTCCACGGATGCTCAGGAGTGAGATCGTGCAGTCTTGTGGATTTTCAATCGCTTTACTCCGCCATATCAGGCTATCGGCTCGCCCCTCGAACGTTCCGGGGTTCTTAGCTGCTAGCTCTGCCAGTGGCAGGTCCTCGGCAAAGTTAGGCTCGCTTAAATCGTGCGGGGTGATAATCTGCTCGTCGGTGAGAATGTCGCCGAGCTTGAGAGCCTCTATAAGGGTACCAGCAGGAAGTGCCCTATAAAGACAGGCCTCGGCATTACTTCCCGCAAAATTAGCGCCGCCGAGCGCAGCGCTCGTGCAGTTAGCACTGCCGAACAGGACATGATCAGTGTTTTCAGTTTGCGCGATTATAGCCTTAGCGTGAATGAAGCGTCCCTCGCGAAACGTACCACGATTATAGAGTTTAAGATTTTCTATGCGATGCGCGGAATCTATTGGGAACTCCTTGGTTTCTGGATCGACGAGGACTGCGATGCCCTCAGGGTTTAGCCGCTCTGCAAGATAAGACAAAGAGGCAAGCTGAGGGTCCCAATAAGGGCTAATGACAATCAGACGAGTAACCGGCCCATCGATCAAATCAGCGAAGCGCTGTGCGATTCCGGTCGTCTCACCGCTGAGCAGAAGCCGTGCCAACGTGCCATCGGTAAGTGTAACCGGGCCGCTCGCTGGCGTTGTAGCCTCTAGCCATCCGGCGCGTGAACGCAGCCACGCAATCTGGTCATTTACTGACTGCTGAGCACCGTCAGCAAAGCGCTCAGCAAAGTGCCAGGCCTGAGCGATGAGTTGCTGCTCGCCAGAACTGTCCTCGTCACAGCTTAGCATGCCAATGATCTCAAGATTACCAGCGAGACCAGATGGTGTAAGGTTCGCAGAACCGATGATCAGCCGACCTGCTTTTCTGCCAAATTGAAGAAAGAGCTTTGGGTGGAAAACGCCTGCAGCAGTTGCGCTACTCACCGTGTAATGCGTGCCTGCACGTTGTGGCAATTCCGATGCACCACCTAGCGCATGGCTCAACATGCGACCATCTGCAATCACCACATTGTTGCGACAACCGGCACCGCGTAGCCGTGAGAGTGCGATTGACTCATATGAATCGAAATCAATCCCGAACGTGGTGGCAACACTCGTGTGAAAATTCTTGTCCGAAAATCGCTCGTACAGCCTCATGCAGCAGAAACGGCCTCCTCTCCGAATTCGGTCAGACCTTGGTCGCCGATTAAATGAACGTCCTTAAGAAAGGTAATCGCCGGACCTAGCCTTGGATTCGTAAAAACCGGGCCGTCTTTTTCGCGCAAACGGAGTCTCCCTTCATCGGACTCGATTAGGAATGTGTAGTCACCACTCCTAAATTTGCGTCCAGCCACCCAGAGGTGACGCCGCACGACCTTCAGTTCAATGATCTTGCCAAGTATCTCATGGAGCGGAAGGTCAGCATGCTCATCGAGAAACCGCGTCACTGTCAGGAGAGTCTGAAAGGCCTCGGACGTGAAGCCGCCGAGTTCAGCCTCGACAGGATGCTCTTCATCTCGCACTCGCTTGTGAAGTACAGCAAGAAGCTGAACGGCTTTCCAGACAATCTCTGGCGAACAAGTGCTTTCATTTCTCCGCCCCGCGCCCCGCATGATATCCTTACAGAGCATGTATTCTGTCAGTTCATTGCTTTCGTCGTAGGGGTTAACCGATGTTTCAGTACCTTGCAGCAAGGCTGACCAGCTCGTAGGTGCGGGATCTGCCACTTCAAGGATTTGATCGATGCACGCTGATATCAGCTGATCTAGCGGCAGGCCTGTACTATGGTTGCCAAGCGTATCGAGCATAAACTTTAGAAGTGTTTCTAGCGCGATGTGGCAAAGGTCGTTGGCCTGATAAACCCACCAGCGCTGCCTTTGCTCTTGAAGTGCCGGGTTTTCTAGTTCAAGCGCATGGCCGTTCTGGTCCTGCCCCGCATAAAGCACCCAACGCACCTGATCGCCCGAGGGTTCGCTTTTAAGTAGCGCAGAAATCCTCAGGACGAGCAACAAGCTCAAACGGCGTGAGCGGGAACTCAGATCATCCTCATCTGGAGTAGAGAGCAAAAGGTCTTGATAGAACGCGCGTTCATCGCCAGTAGTCGAGATTTCCGATGGGACAATCGGAGTCAGCCTATCTATTTCCACCTTCGAGGCTGAACCGCGCGCAATCAGTTCTAGTAAAAGTGACGCAAGCTCACCGAGCTCTGCGTCGAAGATTTGCGCAAGACGATCACCGTAGGTCTTGCTCGGCACTGGCAGCACATGATCCGGACTTTCCCAGAAGATGCCGATAGCAAAGAGCTGGCTGCCATAGGCTGCACCATACGCACCCCACGCCTGTTTGAGGTACTTCGTTTCACTATCGGGATCAGCAGCCGCCGCAAAATCTATAACTTCGCCAGATGTATCCTCATATTTTTCTCCAGCCCACTGAATTCCAGCTACACCTCCCTGATTTCCGGCACGGTAGGAAATGAGCGCATATAATGCCTCGGCGCGTCGCACAAATGTCTTCCAGCGTTCGGGATCATTTGAGCCATCAGTTTTTGCGTAGGTTCGGCAAAGCCAAGCATAGAGGCCGTAATAGCGTATACGCAGAGTCACATTACTGATACCGGGCAGGAACGTCTGGTAGAGATTGACACTGCTGTTCTGCATGCCGAGTGGGTCAAGCCCGTTCTTTTTCTGATAATCTGTCCATTCCGGCAGAGCGATATGGATCTTATCAGCTTGCTCCGTGCTCATAATATTTTGCTCTTAGCCGTCTTAACAACAACTCCAGTAAATCACACGTTTTCATACGATCCGCATAGAAGAACCTTGCACTTCTACGCCATCCTTCCGTACTTTTCTTATGCAGGACGGGTGATACCCCAACTCTGTCCACGGCCCTAACGGTCTCCCCCCAATCATTGACGTGGGCCTAGACCAGTTGCATACGCAACTGACTAACCAAGAGAAGGAAAAGCCAATGAAACAAGATCTTTATCAGAAAGTAACCAATAAGATTATTACCAATCTAGAGCAAGGCGAGCTGACTTGATTTAAGCCTTGGTCAGCAGGAAGTCTGGACGGGAGAATTATTAAACCCCTGCGCCATAGTAGCATGGCCTATAGCGGCATTATCGTTTTGGTGCTGTGTCTGCGCGGCGCTAGGCGGGCTTTCTCTCCCCTTTCTAGATGAGCATGAAGAACGTCTAATATATTGACGCGAATATGCGCAAAGGCGAGCGCGGCAATCCCATTGCCTATGAATCTAGGGTCCATTTAAACTGGCATTTAAGCTGCGGGCAGAAGATAGTTTTTGGCTGCCAATCATGCGTCTGCGGCGCTTAAAATAAGGGGAGCTAGTTACACCAATGACTCCACAATAACAGCGCCACATGAGGTAACTTAATCATACGTTAGCCCTTTCACCACAAGGCCACGTTGCCCCGCGTGCTCACGTATTTCTGTAAGCAAATGATACCGAGCTGTATCGCGAACGCAACGACTATTCGCTGACAGTAGCAACGTATCTCCCATCAATGAGGCGGTAATCTTGGATAACCAAGCTGCAGGATTTCTGCATCCAGAAAGTTCCCTATTAGAAATTATCCGGCATATCTCACGCCATACTTCAGGTGCATCTTGGTTACAAACTTGCGACCACTGAGAATTCTCATTACCAGACGGTGCGCTTGTTT
>OJEX01000029.1_pt1 | contig 118173 bp, 86 predicted proteins | sample 1593971 | NCBI WGS metagenome assembly OJEX01 (sample SAMN05416775, study PRJEB24817) | seawater metagenome | isolation source: Sea water | place: Canada:Atlantic | collected 2013-11 | reverse complement strand
GCTCCCTTCGACTGCTTCGCGCTCAGGGCGAACGGAGACGCTCAGGGCGAACGGATAATTGTTTGCCAATATATCGTTTACCCTGATTTTTTGATAACACATCCGTTCGCCCTGAGCTTGTCGAAGGGTCAAGGAAGCGTTTTTTCAACAGATCCTGTTAGTCCTGTATTAGAAGAAATATAAATAATGACTAAAAACCCAGTAGCGAGACACAAGTATATGAAAAATAAATCTCTTACTTTGTTGTTGATAGGTATTATTTGTCTATATTTCAACAACATAGCACGCGCAATATCAACCAGTAAAATAAATGAAAAACCCACTATTATTGCGCTTTCACCGCATATAGTTGAAATGCTATATGACATAGGTGCCGGTGAACAGATCATTGGCACAACGTCTTTTGCCGATTATCCTGAGCAAGCTAAAAACATTCCTATTATTGGTAATTATTTACGGTTACAAATTGAAAAAGTGATCTCCCTACAACCTGATTATATTATCGCTTGGAAAAGTGGTAACCCTAGCGATGATCTAGCGCGTTTAAAACAACTCGGTTTTACTATTGTCTATTCACAACCAAATTCTTTTAAAGATATCGCTAAAGAAATGCGCGAATTTGGACGATTAACAGGGCATAAAGCACAAGCTGAAACAACCGCACAACAACTGCTTAATGACCTAGACAAAATAACTCGCCAATATCAAAATAAAGAGCCTATCACGGTATTTTACGAATTATGGTCACGACCTTTAACTACCGTCGCCCAGGGCAGTTGGCCTCAGCAATTGTTAAATATCTGTAAAGCAAAAAATCCATTTGAACACGCCACGGCATCTTTTCCTCAAATTAATATTGAGAAAATACTGTTATCGCCAGTTCAATTAATTATTCAGCCATTATCAATAAACCAAACAGACAAAGAAGCCTTTAATTGGCAAGACTGGCAAATTATTCCTGCCGTGGCAAACAAACAAATAATTCAACCTAATGCTGACGCTATGCACCGTATGAGCATACGCAGCTTAAAAGAATTAAAAAAATTATGTGTTAGCATTGATGAAACCCGTCAATGGTTACACAAAAAAGCGCTCTAATTGAGCATTAACGTAAAATTTTAGGTGTTTAGCTTAAGTCGTTACTTAGTTAAATTAAACGGGAAATAGGTGTAAAACCTATGCTGCCCCCGCAACGGTAATAAACAGATGTTTGTGTAACAAAATCGCTGTTTTAAGTCCGGAGACCGGCCTAAAATCAAATTAATTATTGTAAGTACGGCGGGTACTTATAGTTGAGGGAAGCATGAAAAAAACACTAATCGCACTTAGTATTACCAGTGCTCTAATTGCGCCATCAGCTTTTGCAGAATCTTCTAAAATAAAACAAGATAATGCGGTAGATGAAACCATACTAATTACCAGTAATCCATATAACCAATCTACCGATGAAATTATGTCGACTGTGTCGGTGATCACCCGAGTTGACATTGATAGAATACAACCTAAATCTGTCGCTGAATTATTGCAAACAACCGCAGGTATCGACATTGCCTCTAATGGCGGACCAGCACAAGTCACTTCAGTTTTTGTGCGCGGTACTAACTCAACTCATACCCTTTTCCTAGTTGATGGTGTACGTATTGATACTGTTACAGGCTCAGGTGGCGCATCAGTAAATGATATTCCAACTTATCAAATTGAACGTATTGAAGTAGTTAAAGGTCCACGTGCTGCAATGTACGGATCGGATGCTGTTGGCGCGGTAATTCAAATTTTCACACGCGATTTAGCAGCAGGTGAATACCAAACGGCAGTTGAATATGGCTCAAACAATTATGTGTTTGCGGGCGTTACTGCGGGCATTAGTCATGGTAAGGGAGCAACTACGTTAAGTGTTAGTAGTGCAACAAGTGATGGTTACAATGTCACAGCCAATGAATACCCTGTTGATGATGATAAAGATTCTTATGAAAAAATTAACATCTCAATTAAAGGCCTTCAAGAATTAAATGATACCTTAACGCTAAATTGGATTGGTCGTTATGATGACGGTGAATATGATTATGATGGCAATAGCAGTTATACCGTTTTGGCTCCAAGCCAAGAATATACCAAGCATTTGTTATCTACTGGTTTGCGTTATAACCAAGATCAATGGTCACACGGTTTATCTATTGCTCAATACCAAGAGAACCAAAAACGTTTAGGTGATTACCCGGCCGAAAATGAAACCAACCGTAATCAAGTAGATTATACCAGCGTATTTAGTGTTAAAAATGGGTTGAGTTATAATTTTGGTGGTCAATTCTATCAAGATAAATATGAAGGTACAGGTTCATTCGATGGTAAATCTCGCGATACTACCAGTGCTTTTGCTGGAGCCCTTTACAATGCAGGCGCATTATTAACTGAATTATCTCTTCGTTATAACGATGTAGAAAATGTTGGTTCAGAAACAACGTACAATGTTAGTTTAGGTTACAACCTTAGCGACTCACTATTTGCCAGTGTAAACTACGGAACGGGCTTCAAAGCACCAACGTTTTATCAGCTTTATGATGGTTATTCTGGAAATGAAAACCTAGCACTAGAGACATCAGAAAGCTGGGAGCTTCTTCTACGTTCGACTATTGCTGACGTAAAAGCAGAGCTTTCATATTTTCATTTAGATTTTGATAATTTACTCGATTATGATTACAGCACCTATAGCTTCGCTAATATCGCTGACGCCCAAATTAAGGGAATAGAATTAAGTTTATCTAAAAATTTAGGCGACCTTACTTTATCGACAAATTATGCTTATACCGATACTGAAGATAAAACAACCGCTACTCAGCTAAGTCGCCGCGCTCGACACAAAGCAAATGTAGAAGCTTCTTATCAATGGGAAAAAATTAGCCTTAACGGTGCTTATAAGTATCAAGGTACACGTTTTGATGCCTATTCCAACACTTCATTAAGTGCTTATAACACGCTTGACATTAGTGCTAGCTATCAGTTAAGTGAAGCATGGACGTTACAAGTTAAAGCGAATAATATCTTCGATGAAGGTTATGAAACCGCCCCTAGCTATGTAACTCCAGGGGCTGAGTACTACTTACAAGTAAGCTATAATCACTTCTAATAGTCACTTAGCTTAAATACTTCTACTAGCGATTTCTGCTAGACATAGAACATAAAATAGATAAGTTACCTTGCGGTAACTTATCTATTACTTTATTGATGAAAACGCATTTTTCACCTGAAAAACTATCAGTAATACCTTGGGTATTAGTTTGATGGCAACTCTTGTGGCGTTATGGTTGCATCAATATTCTCTGGCTCGTGCTTTCTGCGCATAAATACCCCACGTATATCTTCAATAATCATATAAAGGCTGGGAATAAATACTAACGTAACTACTGTCGCAAATAATACTCCAAAGGATAATGACACCGCCATTGGAATAACTATTTGTGCTTGAGCACTGGTTTCAAAATAGATAATAGGAACTAAGCCAATAAAAGTCGTGAGCGATGTCAGCATTATGGCTCTAAAGCGTTTAGTACCCGCATGCATCACAGCATCTTTTAATGCTTCACCACGTTTTCTCGCATTGTTAACATAATCAACCATCACTAACGAGTCATTAACGGCAACCCCTGCTGCGGCTAAAATTCCAAAAACAGACAAGACACTAAGATCCATGCCTAGAAGAAAGTGACCAAACACCGCACCAATAATCCCAAAAGGAATAACCGTCATAATCATCACTGCTTGCGAGTATGATTTTAACGGTATCGCTAGCAATGAAAAAATCACCATAAATGAAATAAGTCCGTCACGAATTTGATCTGATACCCCATCCATTTCCTCTTGAATTTTACCTGATAACTCACTGTTAACTTTTGGATACTTCTTTAATAATTTAGGAATAAAATTATCACGAATATCTTTAGCAACCTCAAAGGGTTCAACCTGCTCAGCATCAACACTACCCCAAATATTAATCGTTCGATTACCATTTTCACGACGAATACGGGTAACACCATCGGTTAACATTATCTCAGCTAACTCCGATAAGGGTAACTCTGCGCCATTAGGTGCTTGAATCAACACATCATCCACATGACCAACGCTACTTCGTTGTGCTAAAGGATAACGCACCATAACTTTAATCTCTTCACTATCACGTAATATGCGCTGTGCTTCTAAACCATAAAAGCTATAATTTACTTGTGAAGCAATATCAGCCAATGATATTCCCATACTGTAGGCCAATGGCTTTAAGGTAAACTGTACTTCTTTTGCGCTAGTTTGGCGTGAATCTGTTACATCACCCACTCCTTTAAGCGTATTTAGTTTATGTTTTAACTCTTGCGCTGCCGCAAGTAATTGCGCATCGTCTTTACTCTCTAACCTAAAGGCGACATCACCATCTTCTCGACCACCACCAAACAAGTTATCACTAATATTAAGTGTTTTTACCCCAGGGTAATTTGGAATGGCTTGGCGCCACCTATCCGCAAGTTCAAAAGTATTAATAGGTCTTTCTTCTGGCACAATCAATTTCACCATCACCTGACCATTGGTTCTACTACGTAAATCCACTTGCATATCAGATATCATTGAGGCCCCATACTGATTTTCGACCTCTTTATCTACTTTCATAATAATGCTTTGTATATTCAGTAAAGCCTCTAACGTTGACTTTTCAGACGCATCGATATTCATTTCAACACTGATACGAGGAAAATCATGAGGAATTTTAGGTTGACCTACGTAACGCACAAAACCACCACTAAATAAACCGGCGCTTAACAGCATTAAGCTAATAAAAAACATCAATACTGCGTAACGATATTCAAGAAATAAAGCCAGTGATGGTTTGTAAATATTATGGATGAAGTTCTTTAATTTTATATCAATAAAACGACGTACTCTGTCGAGCGGATTTTTAGGGTTAAATTTTTTGATTTTCATTTTTACCAAATGCGCAGGTAAAATAAGCTTTGACTCTATCAAAGAGAAAATCAAACAAAAAATAACCACACCACCAATCGCTTTACCAAAGGCTGAAGAAGGACCTTCACCAAATAAAAATGGCACAAATACGGCAATGGTCGTTAACACACCAAAGGTTGCCGGCATAGCAACACGCTTAACCCCCCGTATGACATTTTCAGTTGAATGACCATGTTCTTCAATTTCATCATGCGCGCTCTCACCCATAACAATGGCATCATCAACAACAATACCTAACACTAAAATAAAGGCGAATAAGCTAATAACATTAATCGTAATATTAACCAATTCCACTGGCATTAATAACAAGGTACCTAGGAAACAAACAGGCAAGCCCATCATCACCCAAAAAGCTAATCGCACGCGGAGAAATAAGGCCAACATTAAAAAGACTAATACGGCGCCACTTTTCATGTTGTCTAACATCATGTTTAAGCGACCGTTTAAGTAGTAGGTCATATCAACCCAAGTCTCTAATTTGACACCTTCAGGTAAAACAGCAGATTTCTGCTCAACGTAAGCATTCATAATATCGGCAATATCAGTAATGCTTTGAATTTCTGATGCGCCAATAAATAAGGTTACTGAGTTTTCACCATTGAATTTAGAATATTGCAAACCTTCTTCAAAGCCATCATTAATCGTGGCCACTTCACCAAGCAAAACTTTTGTACCATCTTCAAGTGCTATTACGGGTACTTGTTCAAATTCATGACCGCGATAAGCCTGATTCTCAACCCTTAAATTAATATAACCATTGGTTGCACGAATTTGTCCCGCAGACATGTTACGAGAATAATTACGTACCGCATTAGCCACATCGCTAAAACTTAAGTTATATTCACGCAGTTTGTCTTTGCTTACTTCAATAGAAATTTCATACGATAGACCACTGTGTAGCTCAGAGATACTAATACCAGGAAGCTGCTGAATTTCATTGTGAATTTTACGACCTAATTCTTTTAGCTCGCCGTTAGTTAAGTCGCCATACAAACTAATGTACATCACTTCTTGACGAAATTTCTCCCGTTCAACTTTAATGCGCTCCATACCGTCGGGAAAGCTCGGTATAGCATCAATGGCTGACTTAACTTCTTCAAGTACAATTTGAGGGTCGTAATCAAGTTCAACCTCAAGCCAACCGTTAGAGTAATTTCGATTAGAATAGGTTATGACTCTTTTAATCCCTTGCACTGATTTCAATGCTTCTTCAATTTTAATCGTAATACCTTCTTCAACTTCTTGAGGGGCTGCACCTGGGTATGGCGCAGCATAAGATATCCAATTTAGTTCAAGCTGTGGAAACATTTGTTTATTGATGGTTAACGCCGTTAAACTGCCACCGATCAAAATAAAAAACATTAATAAATTTGCCGCAATACTATTACGAGCAAACCAAGCAATAATACCGGTATCGGTGTCTATACTGGTGTCTATTTTGCGATTATTATTACTGTCGTCATCCGTATTACTGAGTGTTGTTTTAGTTACATCATCATGAGAATGCGTAGTCATTACTATTCCCCTTCATTATCTGTACTAACAACTTGCACTTTAGTATCTTCATCAAGCGATTCTTGCTGTTCTTTTTTATCAGAAATTAACGCAAGCTTCATCCCATCAACAGGATAATCTAACGCCGAGACAATCAATTTATCACCATTCAGTAATCCACTAGAGACCACAACATTGGCCCCTTGTTGGCGAATTACATTAATCGTTGCATAATGTAGTGTTGACTCATTACTTAACAGACCTACCTTATTACCTACCACTAAGTAACGCGGTAATATGCTGGCATTAGCAATTTCAACACCCAATATTTTAGCTTGAACATAAGCACCAAAACGTAATGGTACAATATGATTAATATCAGTATTGATCGCACCGTTTTTCTCCGCTAACGTATCGGGTAATAAATAAGGATTTAGAATTTCAGCAACTAAGTAAGTCATACGACTTTTATTATCAATAACACCTTCATTACGAGCAATATGAGCCAACCATTCAACGCTTTTCCCTGCATAAGTACCCACCAATTTCACTTTCGCATCGTGCCCCTGGTCAATTAAAAACTGTAATTCATTATCAGCCACAGGTAGACGAACTTCGGCAATAGCAGTGCCAAGCAATTTACCTATTTGAGTACCGACACTAACAAAGGAGCCTAAGCCAATCATTCGATTATCGATCATGGCATCATACGGCGCCTTGATCTCTGTTCGTTGTAAATTACGCTTTGCACGTAAAACAGCAGCCTGTGCTGATTTAACTCGCGCAAGCTCTTGAGCTAACTGAGGTTTACGTAAACTTAATTCAGTAGGGGAAGTGTCAGTGATCAGTTTCCATTCACGTTCAGCAACTTTACCTTGGGCAACTTCTTTTTCTAACGCCGCACGTGCTGAAGCCATATTTGCCTGCGCATCAATTAAGGCTGCATGGTAATCGTTAGGATCAATACGTGCTAATAACTGTCCTTTTTTAACAAAACCACCGCGAACAAAAATATCATTTAATTCGACAATTTCACCATTAACTTGTGCAACTAATGATGTTTCGTATTTCGGTTTAACAATGCCGTAAGAGCTGACATGCAAAATCATCGGTGCTACGACAATATTTTCTACCGCTATTATAGGTGTATTGTCTTCTTTAGCTTTTTCTTCAGGTGGAGTCTTCAAGCTAGAAAATCCAATAAAAGCAATTACTCCCGCCACTAAAATGGCAATAGGTATTATTATTTGTTTTTTGTGTGCCACTACTTCATTCCCTTTTAAATTTTTTTTAACGTTGAAACAACGTATTTTTGCCACTGAAACCATTTACGGCATTATATGTGTTAAATAATAACTAAATTATTGTTATAAATTTTCGCAAAGTTGTAACCGTCCATTACAAAATGCACGCCTATTTGTCAAAATAGCTAACATTATAGTGAGGATAAAGTATTAATTCTTACATTTCATTAACTTAATAAGTATTTATTTTTTACTGTTTTTACAAAAGAAATAAATTAAACTAAATGAGTAATAAAAAAGTTGGTTTTTTTCACCACTTTCTATACTTTTTAAAAATATAAGTGGGAAAAATAGCTATACCCCATTAAAAGGAGCACATATGCTAGGTAAAATTAGCGCATTCTTTACTGAGTTAGTTGAAGATTTTCAAAATACACCTGAGCAGCAGAAAAACACTGAACTTTCACTAGAAATTTGCTGTGCTGTTTTATTATGTGAAGTGATGCGAGCAGATAGTGCTTTTACAGAAGAAGAGCAAGATGCCCTGAGTATTATTTTAACAAAGCAATTTAACTTAAATCTTCAAGAAGTTAGTGACATCCTAGAGAAAGCATTCGAGCTCAGCGAAAATGCCAGTGATTTTTATCAATTCACCTCAAAAATAAATCAATATTATTCACTCGATGAACGGATAAAAATAGTCACTTTATTGTGGAAAGTTGCCTATGCCGATGGTGAACTTGCCAGTATTGAAGAACATATCATTAGAAAAATTGCTGACTTATTGCACCTTCGACATAACGAATATATCGCCACAAAAATTGCTGCGAAGGAATTTCATCTAGGCATTGAAAAAAAGTAGTAATCCCTGTTGATTGAATTCATGAACTCGCTACTTAGCGAGAATTATTTCAATTTGTATGAACACCAAGCGATATCGGTTATTATATACCTAGCAGCTACTAACCATTTTTTATACTCGGCAACTTAATGACACAATCAACTCCAGATTTAAACGCAGAAATCGGCAAATACAATACTTTACGCATTATTGCACTAAACGATAGTGGTACCTATCTTGACGGCGGGACGTTAGGAGAAATACTACTACCCAGACGTTTTAAGCCTGTTGATTGTAAAATAGGGGAAAATATCCGTGTTTTTGTTTATTTAGACGGCGCTGAACGGTTAGTTGCAACGACAGAAAAGGCCTATGGCCAAGTGGGTGAATTTGTTTCATTAAAAGTCGCTCAAGTAAATAAAATGGGGGCTTTTTTAGATTGGGGTTTACCGAAAGATTTACTGGTACCCTATAACCAGCAACATTCAGAAATGGAAGTTGGTAAATATTACCTGGTTCGCATTTACCTTGATCAAGTCACCGATCGTGTTGCTGCTTCAAGTAAGTTAGATAAATTTATCGACATTTGGCCTGCTGAATATCAGCAAGGCGATAAAGTAAAATTGATTATTGGTGGTAAAACTGATTTAGGTTTTAAAGCTATAGTGAACGATTTACACTGGGGATTATTATACGACAATGAGATTTTTCAACCGTTGCGTATAGGTAAGCACATTGATGGTTATATCAAACAAGTTCGTGAAGACGGTCGCCTAGATCTGATTTTATCTCGTGGTAGTAAAAACAAAGTGAATGATTTTGCTGAAAAATTCCTACAACACTTACGAGACAATGAAGGCTTCAGCCCACTACATGATAAAAGCTCACCAGAGTTAATCCAACGAATACTGGGCGTAAGTAAAAAGACCTATAAAGCCACGGTCGGTAACTTAATGAAAAATGGCAAAGTAACCATTGAAAAAGACGGTGTTCGTATAAAGTAATAGGTAGTAGCTCAGATATTATATTACGGTTCCAACTATCTGGATTAGACTAAACACGACAGGCAACTTTAAGCTCAAACCTGCCGTTGATATTCGATTCTTAAATCGTTAACTATGGGGTTTTTGCGCCCTAATGAAAGAAAGCTTAATTAAATTTATAGCACTTCGGGTTTAAGTAAAGAAAACAAGAAATTCCCTAAAAAATGCCTGTACATTGCTTCTATCTCTTTTTTAGATACAGTCCCACCACGTATAAGCATTTCTTGCCGCTCACAAGGCTCCTTTATAATAAATCCTGTAGAATTGAACCCATTACTTTCATAAAAAGCTTTACGCTTAACTCTCTGTTGGTTGTTTTCTTCTTTCTCATCAAGCTCTTCAATATTTAGTACGATCCTTTTGTCTGAATACTTATTCCCCATTGAATCCATTACTTTGCTTCCGTAACCACTTGAACGGAGCGACTCTAGTATTGCAAAAAACTTTACAAATACAATGTTTTTATACTCTTTAGCGTAGATAAACCCGATCCAATTATTATGTTCATAAATAACGTCAAAACCATCCTTTCCATTTCTCATTCTATATTTAACAATCCATTGTGGTAGGCGTTGAGTTTTTGGAAAAGCTTCGAAAAAAAGGTCAATAACTTTTGAATAGTTAATGTCATGTTTGTTAAGGGGGCGGAAATTGATGGTCATATTAACCCTGCAAGCCAGTCGAAAGTTAAAATAGTGGTAAAAACTTTTAATCCAATCAAACCGAAACATAGTAATATTAATAAGGTTTTATTTTTTTTACTTTTTATATTATTCCAAAATAGAAGTTTGGCTTGAAATTCACTTTTTAGCTCATCAATACCCTCTTTCATACATAGTTCTCTATATTTTGTGTAGTTAACAATTAACTAGAACAAAATATAACATGAGTTACAAGCAGGGTTTTGTAACTAGAAGTCTCTATGACCGCTGTGGTGGCTTAGTTCACATAGAGGCTGACGACTTATTGGCAAAGAAATCATCATCAAAAGCTTAAAGTCTTTATCTATGGGGAGTGTCAGCTATAGGAAAACTGCTATAGGAGTATGATTGTTAAGCCATGTCCGCTGTAGATCAAAACATACAAAAACTTTTAGTACAAATTTTCAAATGCTAATGTCTTCAGTGTGGCATAGGTCTATTTTTTTTTCGATGTTGGCCAAACAAAGTGAGCGGGCTTGGTGGAAGTCGTTTCTGTTACTGTTGTATTCTGGGCGAGTATCCCCCTGATTAATTTCCCCGTTTCTTTATGCTTACTACAAAATGTTTTTAGGTATAAAATTTCAACTCTACTGCGTGCCCAAGGGGTTGTACGCAGAAATTTCAAACTTGATTTAAGACGCGGCTTATTGGTGAAACAACGGATATTAAGTAACTCACCCATCTTCTCCCAACCAATTTTTTTCTCCAGTTCAGTTAGAATCTGTTCAAGTTTCACGCCGTGTAGCGGATCATTACTTTTATTCATAGTCTACCTAAAATCAAAAATAGCATTGTAACAAGTTTCCTAAATATTGACAGACTTATGCGTTTAACTCACGTAAAAGTGCACCAAGAACTTTATGGATAAGCTAATATTCTCAGTGTCGCTTTAATTTAAAGCATCATGACCGCACTTGCGGTTTAGCTCTTTGTTGGAAGTTGCCGATTTGATATAATGTTTCTTTGACCGCTTTAGTGACTGAGTTGCCAATCCTTGGGAGATTATTGGTTAGTATCATATTTCTTATTGGTATAAAGGTAAAAAGACTGATAATTATCAGCCTTTTTTGTTTTTGTTGTTCTAACTTTTAAGATATTAATCAGACGTTCGGTAGCTCGCTAATTCAGTAGCTAAACTGACACCTTGAAGCTTAAGCTGATTAATACGTTGTAAATAGGCTGCGCCTTTTAACATATGCAAAGCAACATCCACTGCACCACGACGGGTGTAATCTTCTAAATAAGTACCTTTTACCCAACTATTAAATGCACCTAAACTTGGGCCTGCCCAAATTTGGTAATCCATTTCACGTCCCTTCTCACCGGTATTTGACCAACGAGAACTTAAGCCGAGATACCAACGGAAAATTAATGCCATTTTACGCTTAGGGCTTGATTGAGCACGAGCTAGCATTTCTGGATCGCGTTCTTGGAAAAAGGATTCAGTACCGGCCCAAACATCGTCTAAGTTTGAACGGAAAATTTGTTTTTCAATTTTCACTCGCTCATCACTTGGGATCGCTTCAATTGAATCATAAGTAATATATAACTCATAAAGCTTTTTAGCGCGCATGGCAAACATAGAGCCACGTTTCACCACTTGCAATTTAACACCCATTTCAAACATATCTGCGGCAGGTGCCATAGTGACATCAGCCATTTCAACACTAGCAAGTAATTTACGGGTATATTCAGAAGCGCCTGCTTCAACACAAGCTTGGTTCACTGAACCTAGTACAATATAAGCGGCACCCATATTAAATGCAGCCAATGTAGCTTCTGGTGTACCAATACCACCACCTGCCCCTACGCGAAGCGCAGGTGAAAAGTTATATTGCGCTTGAACTTCATCACGAAGTGCAATAATGGTTGGCAATAACGTTAAAAATGGACGGTTATCAGTATGACCGCCTGAGTCCGCTTCCGCAGTAATATCATCGGCCATAGGCACAAGTTTTGACAATTCCGCTTGCTCTGGTGTGATCTTACCTTGGGTAAGTAGTTTATCAATAAGCTTCTGTGGCGCTGGTTCCATAAAACGGCGACCTACTTCAGTACGAGAAACCTTTGCAATCACTTTATTGCCAATGTTAACCGTGCCATCAGCATTTTTTGAAAGGCCCGCTAAACGATACCAAACAATATGTTCGGTTAAGCCTAAGTAGGCTGACGCTTCAACAGTTTTAACACCCAATTTAATAAAGCGTTCAACCGCACCGCGCTCTAACGCTTCTTCTGCTGGCGCATGAATTAAATTTACCGCGTAAGGGCCATTCGGTAGTTCTGCTTGAATACGGCGAATAGCGTCTTCTACTGCATCAGGCACTAAACCTGCTGCGCCAAATGAACATAAAAAACCCGCTTTACCCAAAGCAACAACCAACTCAACGGAAGCAATACCATTGGCCATAGCGCCGCCATGATAAGCATATTTAACACCGTGTTGTTTTTTATAAGCTTCATCACCTAAATCTTCTGGGTTTAGCTTTTGAGCAAATGCTAATACATCACTAGCGCCTGACGTTGACGTAGCATTTACAACACCGAATTCATTGCCCTTTTTGGCAACATATACTGGCTTAGTTAAATCCATTAATGCGGTTTTAATAGCACCGCTATCTGTTTTTATAGTGTTATTATCAACTTGCCACGCCCAATCTATGGCGTTGTTATTATTAAAATCTAGGTTTGACATATTTGTTCCTGTTTTTCTTTTCTTTATCAGTTAGCGTTAAATTTATTCACTAACAAATAGTAATAACTCAATAATAGTTTAGCTCGCAGCCATTAGGTGTTGTAGCAAAGAAGAAACACGGAATTGATGGCTATCAATGAGTATTTCTGATGCTGCTACAGTGCCAAATGGCAATGAGATTAGCTGTTATTTATGCTTCAACGATACTCAATACAATATCTTTCACTTCGTATATACGCAGGCCATCTTTCGATAAGTTGGCATCGCCCACTAAACGCACTTCACCGTCTGAACGAATAATATCGGTGATATGGACATCTAACGACATTTGTTTATTTAATGGCGTAATTTGACCACGGTATTTCCATTTAACTAACGTAGCAGGCGCGATAAACCTTGGATTAGTAAAGCCTTTACCTAAATCTTTGTTAAGGGCGTAGGTTTGCATTAATTCAATAATCGCTTCAACACCTAATGAACCAGGCATTACAGGATCTTGATGGAAGTGATAACGGAAGAACCAATCGGTTGCATCAATAGTGCGCTCACCGTGCACATACGCAACACCTGCTTTACCACCCCCTTCTACGATTGACACTGTATCAATGAAGTTCATTTGGCCGCCGGCAAGTTTATAATGCGGTTTATTGGTTGGTGCTTTATATAACACTAAAGCCTGATCAGATAAGTCTATTACCTTAATATCAGATTTTGGCGTTTTGTTATCTTCAAACCATGGGTAAGTTGTTCTACCATTATCGATACCTAACTGGTTAGTTAATGCATCACCGCCGAAATAACCGAATACTGCAGTGCCTTTATAGAATAAATCATGACTTTCAAGCGCTTGGGCTGCTGAGTTTTCATCTTTAACATACAGCGCAAACGTAAAGCTTTGTACTATCATGCCGCCAGCCATTGTGGTGCTCAATAATACTGACTTATTAACAATGGTTTTATTGCGTAAATCAACTTGCTTGATCAAATCGCCACTGCCGTCTAAGTTACGGAAGAATAGATCTTTTTCAGGATATTTTAAGGTAGTGCCCATATAGCCGGAAATAAAGCCATTTGGTTGTAATGCTATTTCCATGATTAATGAATAAGGCATCCAGTTATTAACGCTGTTTTTAGTAAAGTACCAGGCATCGCTTGGCACAAAATATTCAGCAATACAGCTAGAAGTCTTTTTCAAATCAAGGCGCGTACCTTGTACTTCAACCACTTGGGTAACTACTTGTAAATCACCACATGGCGTACGCGGCGGAATTCTGCCTTTATACACGTCAAAGTCAGGACCAAAACATTTTGAGATATTACCTGTAGCAAATTCAAACATATGCCAAGGCGTAAACGGTGCTTGATTAGGTACACGGTTTTGTCCGACAACCATCGGCGCTTCAAAATGCTGAATAGGGGTTACACCCTTTTCTTTTGGGGCAGTAAAATCAGACATCACTTTCATTAACGGACGTTCAACATGCTTGAATGGTTCAATACCTCGTTCGTCAAGTTCAGCATTGTTAGTAACACTTTGAATAACACTTTCGCTTTCATTAGCGGCACTATTACTAACTAAGTGTACATTGTTAGGTAAGCTTACTGGGTAAGGAGAGTTTTCATCTTGCTCTGCAATCATCATCGCCAAGTTTTGGAAATCAACGACAACTTTACCATCAAGAATAATATCAATATTGGCTTTTAAATAAGGGTATGGGTGCATACCCATTTCCGTTACTTCCATACGATACGTTAACGTATTATGTTGGGGCTGTACTTGACCACGACAACGAACCGTTTGTGATTCACCCGGTAAAGGTTGGAATCGTGCATTGTTCATGTTGGCATGCATACCTAATGACAACATAAAGAACATCGCCATTTGTCCACAACCTTCACTCATTAATGAGCCGGCCATTACTTGGTCACCTTTAAAGTGACAAGGGAAATACCAGTGGTTAGGGTCTAAATCTTTTTGTCCTTCAAGTAAACCTAACCCCCAATGACCGCCTGCCGCATCTACTTTGGTAATACGTTCAATCATTAAGAATTTTTCTGATGAGAACTTCAATGACGGGTTACGACCTTGTTGATCATATTCACTGCCAAAACAGCTAGCAACATCACCATTAACTAACTTCATCATGTCGTTGTAATCGTATTCATCACGACTACGCTGCATCAATGGCGCAAATGAAGTTTTCTTGGCGTTAGCTAATTGTGCTTTGTCTTTATCATTGAGAATAACGCCTTTGCCGTCTTTTAATTCATCGTCGGTAAAGAAGCCAGCACAACCATTACGCATGATTAATACTTTTTTATCGCCGACATAACAATCGTAGTGGAAGAAGAATAATAATTGCTCACCATTTTTTGCATAGGAGTCTATATGGATTTCATAACGTAGTGTTTCGCCGCCAAAGGCCATTTCTTCTAAGAAGGTTAATTGGCAATCAAGTAAACGATAAACACGATCACCTTTGGCTTGAAAATCAATACCTATATAAGAAATTAACAATAAATCACATTGGCCTGATTCTACCGAGACTGACCATGGGATTTGCCCATCAATTAAGAATGGCGCATCAACGGGAATGTCATACTCGGTACACATGTAAGACTTTTTATACTCGTTTACTGTGGCTTCAAGCTCAGTAACGCGTGAAACTAATAAGTAATCTGTGGTCGGTAAACGTACACGTCGAGAGTAGCTATCAATAATACGATATTCTTCACCAAAAACATTACCAATATCACCTTCAGCAAATTCGACTAAATCAGCGGTATCCCAAATAATTTCTTCCGGTTGGTTAAAGCGTTCTTCAAGTTGCAATGGCGGATAATCATAGCCATCCGGTCCTTTAATTTGAAAACCTGATTCATTCGCCCAATGTTCATTAACCGCAACTAAATCATCTGTATGTGTATTTTGGCTAACGACCGATAACTCAGGTGTTTGAGCAGCACTCATAGATTTTGTTTCAACGTGATAAGCAGGTAAGTGAGCGCCCACATTGGCTTGCATTTCAATCAGCTTAGAGATCTGCTGTCCTGCCACTTGGCGCGTGGTTAAAAACGCTTGATGAGTCGCTGACTCTTGGTAAATTTCTTTACTCACTTGATGTTTAACATCGACATTATTTTTATTAGTCGCTTGAGAAATACTTTTCACTTGTGCTCCAGTAACGATTTTTGATCGTGCTTTGGCTTGAGTTATGCTCTGAACTTGTTTTTGAACGGGTTCTTGAGCTTTTGCTTGAGCTTTTGTTTGGGTTTGAAGTTGTTCTTGAGTAACTGCCTTAGGTGTCAAATTACTCAAGTTAATGCCTTGTTTAACGTTTGCTAATGCTTTACCGGTAAATGATTGCTTGATGCCTACCATTTCAGTACGTTGACCTTGGCTTACAATGGCATCGAAAATTGAATTGCCACCCAAGCTAATCGTTTTAATTAGTTTAGGACGCTGCTTTCCTGTGGGTGCAGGTGCAGCCTGATGAGACTGTTTGCTCGATGATAAAATCAAATGAGCACAACTTTCATCTTTACCTAAACCATTTATCGCAATAGAAGACTTTGTGGTAGTGCGTTTATCTAAAATAAGCGCAGTTTTAACAATACTGGCGACACCGGAGGCGTTAAAAGTATGGCCGACATTACGTTTAACCGAGCTGATTGCTTTACCTGCATAGAGTGTTGGCAACGCTTGATTTTCTGCCGCATTCTCACGGCTAAAGCCACTGGCATGAGCTTCCACTTGACTAATATCTGCTGCATTAATTCCGGCAAGCGCTAATGATTTATGCGCCGCTTTAGTAATAGCAGGTGCGTCATTGCCATTGGCAAAGCTAATACCATCAATAGTGGCGTATATTTGCTGATCACTCACTTTTGACGTTGGTTTAACAACAAAAGCCGCTGCGCCCTCACCTACCAACCATTGGTCTTGAGTGAGAATATTAGATGCCGCTTGGCTATTCGTGTCTGAAGCGTCAGTGTTTACCTTACCGTAATGTTGTCTTAGGGTAATATTTTCTATTGAACCGGCTAAATCAACCGACGCAATAATCACCGCATCAATATCGGAGGTTTGAAATAAATTTTCAGCTAACTCAACACAGCGATAAACAGAGTTTTCTTCTGCCGATAACGTGATGGCTGGGCCTGAGAAATCCCATAAAGCAGAAATACGTGACGCCATAATATTGCCAATAAAGCTAGTGTATTGATTAAGCTGTGCCGCAAAAGCAACACCGTCTTTAGCAATATTGGTTAACGTTTCACGTTGCTCATCACTTAGGGTTACACCTTGTTGTAACAGGCTTTCTTCTATTTGAGTGCTTAAATTTACGCGGCCACGGTATTGATGAAGTTCTAGCTCAATACCCATAGCGACTAATACTGCAACGTTACTGCCTTCTTTAAGGCCAGCATCTTTTGCTGCATTATCAGCAACTTTCATCATCATAAGTTGTTGAGGTATTAAACAGTCTTGCTCGTTTGGTGGCACTTTAAAACGTAAAAAATCAATATCGAATTCTTCAACATAACCCCCTTTAGGTGCTTTACTTAAGCACAAGGCGTTCATCACATTGCTGTTATTTTCAATGCCTTTCCAACGCTTAGTTGGCAACTCTCTAAACGTATTACCATCACACTCTATAAGCGTGTTAAAGCTAGCTAAATCTTTTGCGCCACCAAAGTGTGCATCCATACCAATAATGGCTAACGGCTCACGGGCTTTCGCTTTAGTTGTTACGGGTTCTAGCGTTTGTATAGGTTGCTGTAAAACCAAATGGGCATTTGAGCCACCGAAACCAAACACGCTAACGCCTGCGGTTCTTGGTTTAAGACTATTTTCTTGTGGCCAATCAATAGTCTCTGTTGGCATTTGCGCGCCACTTAAATAACCATTTTTAGAACTCAGTGGCTCTTTTAAATTAATCGTTGCTGGAATTTTCGCTTCGTTAAGTGCCCAAATCGCTTTAGTCATACCCGGCATGCCTGCGGCAGTAAGCAAATGACCTAAATTAGACTTTACTGAGCCAAGTAACGGTTTATTGCCATTTTTTCGCGGGAAGCGACTAAAGAAAGTATCCATTGAACCTAGTTCAACGTTATCTCCTTTGGGCGTACCCGTAGCATGACATTCAATGTAATCTACATCACGTGGGTCAACACCCGCATCATCATAAGCACGTTCGTAAACGAGCACTTGTCCTTTGGTATTTGGACTCAGCACAAACTCGCCTTTACCATCATTAGATAACGCGCCACCTTTAATAATAGCGTGAATTTTATCGCCATCACGTACTGCATCACTGTGGCGCTTAAGTACCATCATGCCTGCGCCTTCGCCTGCAAATAAGCCTTGAGAGTTTTTATCAAATGGGGCGTGAATATTATTCGCTGGGTAAGCTTGGAAAATTGAAAAACCCATATTAACAAACATAGGATCAGAGCCTGAGACTGCGCCTGCTAACATCATGTCAGCTTTACCTGTATGCAGATAATCACACGCTAATTTCACTGAATAACAACTTGATGCACAAGCAGCATCAAGCGAAAAATGTGTTCCGCCAAGCCCTGCTGCTTTTGCAAGAAGCGCTGCAGGATAACCGGCAACTAAGGCGTTATCAGCATGAATATCATTTTTAGCTATATCAGTATCGGAAAAGTGACTTAACTGAAAATCTTTATTAAGGACTTCTTTTAATGCACCATCAACAACTTCGTGATAAAGCGGCATAAATAAATGATTAGACGATTTGGTGGGGAACGATAAGTTACCTAAAATGACGCCACAGTCTTCAAGTTTATCACTACCCCAATAGCCAGCATCGGTTAAAGCTTGTTGGGTAACGTATAATGCCCACTGATTTAGGTCATCTAACTGGTTTAAATATTCGGTTGTTAAGCCGTTGCCACTTTGCGCGTTACCTTGAGCATTACTTTGAACAGAATCTTCAACAAAAGCACTGGCATCAAAATTAAAGTTTCGAATATAACCGCCGTGTACACAGTAAAACTTATCTATATCACCTTTTTTACCGGTATATTTATCAGGTTCAACACCCATTTGTTCAATGGTTGCTTTGCTTCTACAATCTTGTTTTTTGAGCAACTGTTGCCAAAACTCTTCTGGCGCAGAAGATCCTGGGAACAAATTAGCAATACCTACTACAGCAATATTTTCCATACTTTCCTCGAAAAGTTTTATAATTCTTTTTTCGCGTTATTGACAATTATCGAGCCATTAAACAGGGTGTGAAGATCAAGCTTCACTCCATGGCTAGTTAATTTTGCAATCGCTCTTAAATACGTTAATTCGTCGCTAGTGCCTTTGGCATTCACTGGCACGGCAACACGTGCTTTGTTAGCACTGTCTGTATCAATAGCAGAATCAACAGGTGATTCCACGGTAAAGTCTAAAATTTTATCAACCCAGCTACACAGCGAACGTCCTGGTCCCATTTCAATAAATACCCGCGCACCTTTGTCGTACAGCGTATTGATTAAACGGGGAAAATCCACTCTGTCACAAAGACATTTAGCCACACTATGGGCAATGGCTTTACTAAGCTGTGGTACAGGTAAATAGCAAGAGCTTGAATACATTTTCGTTGTTAAACGTGGCATTACATCCATAGTATATAGCTCAACCATATCATCATATTCTTTATTCGCGGGTGCACTATGAATAGCATTGGCCATATTTAGTGGCATGGCGCGTACGCCTAGTTTTTTAATAACACGTAGGCAATCTGAGGGGTAACCTGCAAGCAATAAGCTGTCTGGTGTATTGATGATAGTGCAATAAACGCGATCTTCACCCTCACTGGCTTTAATAACATCATCAAGCGTTGCTTTGATCGTATAAGTTTCCCAAATCAATTCATCAGTAGTGTTGTCACTCAATCCCCAATGCTCACGCAAGGTTAATAACTCACCACAAAGACGATGGTTGAAAGTATCGGAGTTAGCTAAACGTGCACTCATTAAACCTGGTTGTTGCCAAGCACCAAGGGCAGCGTACATACTGACTTCGCCCATTGAGTAACCGGTAGCGTAATCGGCTTTAACCTTAAATACATTTTCAAAAACTTTGGTAAATACACAAGCAAAACCAACGCCTGCTTCGGCAATATCCGCTAAGTTGCCACGCAGGTTTAAATCAAGCTGTTTAAGTGCTTTAAAATCAGGACGAACAATCGTGCGTGGATTTAATAAGCGATCTTTTAGACTTGCACCAATATCATCCGCTAAATCGGCAACATCTTGATGTATTTCAGGGAATAAGTGAAATAAGTCACGACCTAAACCAACATACGTTGCGCCAATACCCGGATATAAAAAGGTGACATTATTGGTATTTTCATCAGTATTCACAGGCATTGCACTAAAATAGCTACCTTTAGGTGTGCGCCATTCTTCCTGCGAATTCTTATGATATTTTTGCTGTGAATTAACTTCAGAAAAAGCAGTGACAACACCTGTTTTTGCCGATTGTATTTCTTTGAGTAGCTCTTCTTTTGATTCACATAACAAAGACACGGTATAAGTATGCTCTGTTAACGAGGACTTATCATCATCAGACTTGTATGTGTTAAAACAGTCCAACGCTATTTCTTTAATACTACGTTGGCTAACTTCAAGCTCGGTTTCAATAGCTGCTAACGATGCTAATAGTTCTTCTTGATCATTACCCGAAATCAACACCAGTTGTAAATCACTGCTGGCGATAAAACCATTATGACGAATATCATCTGCAGGGTGTTTTTGTGAGGAATCAATGGCTTTATTTTCAGCTAAAACCACATGACAATAATCATTATTCTCTGATGAACAACTATCAACTAAACAGCTGTATGCAGCAAGATGAGCACTACCATTAGAATGAGGATACCAAGGACGAGATTCTGTAGGCAGGTAAAAATTTGACGCCTGCCATTTTTCTAGCTCACTTGTTTGTGGCTGTTGCCAATCACTGATGGCCGGAATATATCGCTGTTGTAATGCGATTACTGTGCGTAATAAGCCTAATACTTGAGAGAAACCTTTACCTTCGCCAGTAACACTGCGAGCACAGCTAATTGCTGTCGTTAATTTTTCTTCATTACCATAACTTGACATTAACGCGGTAGATTCTGCCGTAGCAAGCGTTTTACCTGCTAACGCTGACACTTCAACTAGACCAACATTAAGCGGATTAACTTTTGCATTTTGTAAAGCAGACTGTGTCGTTAAGTGAATATCATCATCACTTGCACTATCACTGACAGCAAAACCTTTTACACCTGAATATACGTAACTGTTATTGGCTTGAGCGAAACTTGTCGATGAAAATAATAGCGCCGCAATGCCATAACAGGGTTGATAACCGCTAAAATTTTGATCAAAGCTAATGGTCGCCTGTGCTGACGACTCGTTATCCGATGTTAATTGCTCTGCTAAATTTAGCCCAACTAATGCGACTAAATTATTTTGAGCAATCAATAAATCTATTTGAACAAGTGCTTTAGCCAATGAGTTAACGACTAAAACACTACCAACTGAAGCTTCAAAACTTTCCGTTTCAATACTGGCTTTGTCAGCGACTTGCGTAACAAGCACTACTTTAATATCTGAGCTATTCACTTGGTTAGCAAATGCCATACGGGCAACGGCTTGTTGGCAGTCACTTAGCGAAATTACTGAAGTATTTACCTGTTCGTTACCTTGTGTACTACCCTGCTCTTTACCTAGTTCTCTGCCTAAGTAAAGCGCACGTTCAACACGATCAATATCCTGTTGAAAGCCACTTTGGTTAGCAAACTGAGCATCTAAACCAATAATGACGCTGTTGTAATTATTCATTACCATTACACGCCTTTCTCGTCACTAGCTGTGGCACTCTTAGGCAAAAATAAATCATTTAAATTAGCACTAGCGGTAACTTTAGCTGCCGTTATCTCGCTTAATACTTCATTATTTTCGCTGATCAACTGCATATCTGCCGTTAACGCACCACGTTGCTTGCCTTTACCTGAGCTTTTAACAACCGTTAATTGTAAGTAAAAACATTCATTGAGCGTCACTTCACGATATACCGTCCAGCCTTGAGTACTTGACGGTAAACTACCGAGCCCTAATTCTTTTTTCACCCAAACTAACATCGCTTGATAGGCTAAATCGTTAGCAAAAATATTGCTTTGATTACCACTATTGCTTAAAGGGAAATCCCCTTGTTTTTCAACTGCAACAGCAGGTACTTGGCAACGTAATAACAAACCTTGCTCATTACATTCCAATATTTCACTGATGCCTTGCAAGCTTGGGCCGTGGAATAAAGTGCCATTGCTATACAATGCTTTCGCATTTTCAGCAGATGTAGGTATCGCTAAATCAGCTTTAGGGCTAGCTTTACGTTGGTTAACTAACGTCAGTTGAGCACCATAATGAAAAACGACTTTCCCTTGCGCATTAATACTTGAGATTTTAGTCTCAACCACTAAACGATCGCCTTCATCAACAACGTCAGCGTTCAACTCAATTTGATATTCGCTCGCTTCGTTGCCATCAAAGATAATGCCTTTGAACAGTTTATAATTTTCTAAACCTTGGTAGTGATAACCTTGATAGGCTTTTTCACTAGCATCGCGCATCCAAGCAATTGCACACACGGTTGGAAAAACTTGGTCATCACCAATGGTATGGTCAGTTAAAAAAGTATTGTTAGTCGCTAAAAGTGTTTTATTAACACTTACGTTTAAGCGACTAACTTTTGGCTTTTTTACAGCAACACCTGCTTGATCCTTTTCCTGATCCTTAGACAGGTCATTACCCACTAAGATTTGCGCACAACGGTTATTTTCTGAAGCTAATTCACTCACTAATAATTTAGCACCGGCATCAAGTGGAATGATATAAACACCACGGTCGTTAAACATACGTTTAAGCTCAGGTGTTACCATACCACCATCCCAAGGACCCCAATTAAAGCTAAGTACTTGAGCCGTTGGATTTAACGCTTTAAAGCGATAAGCCGTTTTGTTTAAAATATCGTTAGCAATAGAGTAATCAGATTGGCCTGGGTTTCCGTAAAAGCCTGCAGCTGATGAGAATAAAACTAAGTGTTTAACATTTATCGTGTTTGTTGCTGCTAATAAAGAAAGTAAACCGTCAATTTTAGTCGTGTAAACCGCATTAAATTCTTCAAGCGTTTTTTGCTCAATAAATTTATCAGCTAAAACACCTGCGCCATGAATAATACCTGTTACTTCACCAAGTTCTTTGGTGATTGGTGCTACCGCTGCAGAAACATTACTGCTGTTAGTCACATCTGCCGCAACGTATTGTACTTTGCCGCCAGCTGCTTTAATCGCATTCAGCGTTTGTGCTATTTCACGATTTGCTAATACTGGACGAACAAATTGCGTTACTTTAACCGGTGTAGGTTTATCACCTGCAGCAATCAAGGCTTGCATCGCTGCTTTTTTCAGTGCCACTTCATCCGTTATGTCTTTTGCCCAGCTTGGTTCATTATCATCAAACGATGAACGACCTAATAGAATAAATTTAGACTGGTATTGTTTGGCTATTTCTATCACACAATGTGCGGTTACGCCTTTTGCGCCGCCACTCACTAAAAATACAGAATCACTATCAATACTGTTGCCCGCAGTTAACTGATAACTGTCAGTTGCAACACCTGTTAAAGTTAAACGTGTGCCAATGTTATTGCTTAGATTATCTGAATCATGGGCTACTTCAACAATACTGGTATCAATATCTAATAATTCATCACTGATAATCGTTGCTGCTTTATCTGCAGCTATTTTGGCCGATAAATCAATTACACGACAAAACACGCTATCGTCACCCGCATTCCACTCATGATTGATGGTTTTAACCAAACCAGCTAAACCCGCTTGCACTAAATCAGCATTTACATCGGCTTTAACCTGTGTAGCGCTATCGTCATTATTAGCAAAACCTAACGCGCCACCTTGACGTGTTACTACAACAAATGAAGCGCGCGCTTTGGTTGCTGCTTTTACCTTAGATAATTTCGCTAAAACAAACGCTAGCATTAAGCCTTGTTTCGCTGCTTCTGGATAAGCAATATCATCTACTGCATTGCCAGCTTGTAGATAAATTACCGTATCAAGTTGTTCATTTTTCTCGATGATATCTTTTACTTGTGCTTCATCAAGGATTTTATCACTGCTACCAATTTCAATCACATTAACTGATTTAGCAAACGCTTTTTTAGAAGTAGCCATCACCCAGTTAGGTTTTAATGCGGTAACATTCCAACCTGCTTTCACTAATTTTGCACTTAACGCAACGGCAGCACCTGTGCCATCATCAACGATTAGCGCATTAGCGCCACCTTGCTGAGTAACGTCTTGGACAATTTTATTAATTGAAGACAATGCCGTTAATTCAACTGTTGCACTGGGTGCGCCTTGAAAGCTAGCAGCAACGTCAGTTGTTTTTTCTGATGCTGGAACACTCGCTTTTTCGCCTGGTGGTGTAGGGTCAGTAGGGGCAACTTTAGATTGCATATAACTAACAATTTCGCCTAAGGTACGTAGCTCAGCTAAGTCTTCAGGATTAAGCTCAGGTAAATCTGGAATGGTCTCTTGAACAGCCCCTAAGATTTCAACACGTTTGATTGAGTCGATACCTAGATCTGCTTCCATGTCCATTTCAAGCTCTAACATCTCGGTTGGATAACCAGTTTTTTCAGCAACAACATCCATCATCACTTTTTGAATGTAGTCCGTATCAATCGCAGGGGCGGTAATTACACTAACAACTTGAGCACTTGCGACGGCAGGAGCCGCAGATACTTTAGATTGCATGTAGCTAACAATCTCACCTAGCGTACGTAATTCAGCTAGATCTTCTGGGTTTAATTCAGGTAAATCTGTAATTGTTTCTTGAACTGAACCGAGAATTTCAACACGTTTAATCGAGTCGATACCTAAATCTGCTTCCATATCCATTTCAAGTTCTAACATTTCGGTTGGATAACCGGTTTTCTCAGCGACTACATCCATCATTACTGATTGAATATGGCCTAAATCAATGGCTGGTGCTGTTGCGGTAGCTGTTTCAACTAAGCGAAGCGCTGGCGCAGCAGAGGCCGCTTTTGACTTCATATAGTTAACAATTTCGCCTAACGTACGAAGCTCTGCAAGATCTTCAGGGTTTAGCTCCGGTAAGTCAGGAATAAGCTCTTGTACTGAACCTAAAATTTCAACACGTTTGATTGAGTCAATGCCCAAATCAGCTTCCATGTCCATTTCTAGTTCAAGCATTTCAGTTGGATAACCAGTTTTCTCGGCAACGACTTCCATCATCACGTTTTGAATTGTTGCTAAATCAACCGCTGCTGCCGGAGCAGCTTCAGCACTAACGACAACAACCGTTTCAGCGATAGGTGCCATCGCCACTGCAGTGGCCACTGTTTGAACCGGAGCTGCTGGAGTATTAACTACAGGAGGAGCAACTGGCGTTGATACTTGACTAGTAGGCTTGGCAACGGGTGCAATTTGAGCAACTCTTGTTGTTGGAGCGGTTTTAGGTGCTGTTGGAGTTACACTTTTTTCAACCATACCTTCAATTAAAGGTGTATCACTCGCTGACAACATTGCTGTCATATTATCTGTTTGATTATTTAAATATTGCTCATGAACACGTAGCGTTTCAGATTGAAAATCATGATACATGCCTAACGTGCGATCTAAGCTTTCCGGTAACTCTTTACCTTCTTGAGAAGAAAGTACCGTATCAAACGTTTTAGCGTAATCTTTAGGACCTTGCATATATTGTTCATGCACGTTTAATAACTGTTGCTGATGATCAACGAACTGGCTAACACTACGTTCAATGCTGCTGACTAAACTATTTGTGTCTGTACTACTAACATTGGCAATAGACGCACTAACTTGGTTCGGTTGAGCAACAGTGCCATCGGCGTTCAAGTAGACAATTTTCTCAACTTCAACAATGCGCTCTACTTCTACTATCTTTTCGACTATTTGTGGTGTTGGTACCGCAACGGGTACTGACGTTGCTTGTTTAACTTTCCAGCCATCATTTAATGCATCGTCAAACGCTTTTGACGTTTTAGCACTAACATAAGAGGCGCCGGTTAATTTCATTGCCAATGGCGACATTTTAGTCGCAACTAATGGACGTTTAACGGCGCAGTATGGGTCAACATCGTTAAGTTGTAATCCTAATACGGCCATTTGAACCGCTGCTTGACGCATTTGCATATCAGCAGACTTTTTCGGATTCGCATTAACCGCAATCGCGACTACGTCGTCTTTCTCTTTTAAAATGTTCTCAACCAGTTTGGTTAATACATTTTTAGGACCAAACTCAACAAATACACGGCCACCATCAGCATAGATATTATCAATTTCTTCATTGAAGTGAACTGATTCTAAAATATGATTTTTTAAACTCTTTTTGATTTCATTGGCGTTATTTGGATGTGCTTTTGCTGTGCCATTGGAATAGACAGGTACATTTGGTTTATTAAATTTAGCGTTATCAATTGCAGCTGCAAAAGGTTTTTGTGCATGACCCACCAATGGCGTATGAAATGCAGCCGATACTGGTAATGGGACAACTTTGTAACCTTTCGCCTTTAACTCATCAATAGCACTAGCAATTTGACTAGTCACACCCGCAACAACCACTTGATTGTTTGAGTTGTAATTAGCAATGGATATATCGTTAATGTCTTTGATATCCATCGCTACCTTTGCCGGCGAGCCAACAACCGCAATCATGGTTCCTGTATCGACACTAGTGTCTTTCGGTGCCGCCATCGCTTGACCACGACTACGTGCTAACATAAGGTAATCACTATCATTGATTACGCCCGCTGCCCAAAGCGCAGTTAGTTCACCAAAGCTGTGTCCAGCAGTAAAGTCAGCTTTAAATCCTGCATTGGTAAAGGTTTTATAAAGGCCAACACTTAACGTACCAATAGCAGGTTGCGCATGTTGCGTTAATCGCAATGCTTCTTCTTGTGCTTTGCGCGCATCATCACTAAAAACAGGAATTGGGTAAGTCGTAGGCGTTAACTGTCCTAAACCAGCATTGGAAAATTCACTGTCCATGTCTTGCGCAACTTGCATAACACTTGGGAAGTTACAGGCTAGCTCTCGGCCCATATTGACGTACTGTGAACCCTGACCCGAAAACAATGCAACAACTTTGCCTTCAACGGTTAAACCAGATTGTCGGAAATAAATTCCCGTTGGAACAGACCATTCCTCACTGCCTGCTTTAGCCGCAAATTGCTTAAGTGCTGACTCAATCATGTTGATCGCTTGTTCTGCATTTTTGGCAACAAAACCACAACGAGCTAATTCAGGCGCTGGGGTTTGTAAGGTGTTTTTAGTCACTAAAGCGTTAAACACGTAGGCTTGTGCTTCACTGTCAACACTTAACTTAGCTTTCCAGTCAGTTAAGCTGGCAACCAAAGCACTTTCATTAGCCGCGGTTACTAAAATAGTTTGTGGCACTGCATTTAAACGATACTGACCATTAGCCGTTGGGCGGTATTCTTCTAATACCATATGGTAGTTTGTACCACCAAAACCAAAGGAGCTAATACCGGCACGACGAGGCACACCATCTTCTCTTGCCATCCAAGGGCGTGTTTCATTGTTCAAATACATTGGGCTATTTTCAATGTCTAGCGCAGTATTAGGTTGATCGATATGAATAGTCGCCGGTAAAACTTTATGATGTAGTGCTAATACCGCTTTGATCATACCTGCTGAGCCAGCGGCTGCTTTGGTATGGCCAATTTGTGATTTCACCGAGCCTAAGGCTATATGCTGTTTCTGTTCGTTATCTTCACTAAAATGTTTAACTAAACCACCAAACTCAGCAGCATCACCGGCTTTAGTGCCTGTACCGTGCGCTTCAATTAAACCACAAGTACGGGGATCAAAACCTGCATCAGCATAAGCACGTTTCAATGCTTTTGCTTGTCCGTCTGGACGTGGTGCGTATATAGATTTAAAACGACCATCTGACGAGGTACCAATACCTTTAAGTACCGCATAAATTTTATCACCATCGCGTTCAGCATCTTCAAGACGCTTAAAGGCCATCATGCCGATACCTTCACCGATCATCATGCCTTTTGAATCGTTATCAAACGGACGAATATCTTCGCCGGTAGTAAAGGCAGGCGTTTTTGAGAAAGACATATACATAAAGGGTGAGTTATCACAACAAACACCACCGGAGATCATGACTTCTGAGCGATGCTCTAACAAGTCTGAAATCGCTAACTTAATTGCCGCTAAAGAACCCGCACAAGCCGCATCAACCACACAGTTAGTACCACCAAAATCGAAACGGTTAGCAATACGACCTGAAATAACGTTGCCTAACATGCCTGGAAATGAATTTTCTTCCCAGCCGATATACGCTTTCTTGAACTTTTCGATGATCATGGCACGATCTTCAGCATCGACACCTGACGCTTTTAATACTTTTTCTAATACCGGGCCCTGCAAACGAGAGGTTAACGGTGAAATTTGTTTTTGACCACCGCCTACACCTAGCGTAATACCGACTTTATCACGGTCATAACCTGAGCCATCACCAATACCAGCATCATTTAATACGTCACGTGCAACCACTAATGATAATAATTGTGCGATATCTGTTAGTTCTAAAATATTTGGCGGTAAACCAAATTCCATTGGATCAAAATCAATTTCAGGTAAAAAAGCACCCCGTTTACAATACGTTTTGTCTGCTGCACGCGGATCACTATCGTAATAGTCATCAACCGCCCAACGATCACTAGGAACGTCTCTAATGGTATCTACTGATTCAAAAATATTGTCCCAGTAATCTTCTAAGTTTTTAGCATCTGCAAAAATTGAGGCCATACCAATAACCGCAATAGGGCACTCTTGTAAGCGCGAATTAAATTGCTGTTCGTCAGTGAGCATTTCTTCAGCTTTGACGTTTTGTACGCTTGCTGTATTTTGCTTATTAGCCATAGATTTCTTAACCATTAAAGTATCTCCAGTTTAGGATTTTGTTGCATTTTCGCGCTCACAATTGTCAATATCACCTTGATGTTTATTTTCATCACCAGTGGTATTAGTAGCATTGTTCGCTACATTGTTAAGTAAACGAAAACGACTTAGAAATTCAGTATAATTACCCGCCAAAATTCGGCGGATATGGAATGGGGCTTTAGTGAGCACGTAGCTCATGTAACGACTTGCTGCATCAGCTTCGTTACCATCATAAATATCAACATATACCCAACCAGAGGTAGGGTCGTTGGCGACGAGTAATCGTCGTTTATTTTGTTGTTTAGTCTCTTTTTCAGAACCTTTTTCTGTCCCTTGTTCACTATCTTGATTTGATTCTTTATTAGAGAAGTCAGGTAACTGCGTGACTTTCACTTGCACTACTTCCTCTTCTGATAAATTATTAGTGCGATTTAATACTTCACGCATCGCTTTTGGCGAAATATCAGAGAGTAATACTTGGTGATCAAGGGTATCTTCCAACGTGACTTGTACAGGAGATGACAACGGACTGTCAGCGTCCATAAATTCGCCACTATCTTCCATATCAGCTAATCGAGAAACACCATGACGTTTTAAGCAGCGTTGTAAACCTGCACGGGATACATGTGGATTAATGAACTGTTTACAAACAACCAGTAACTCATCAAGTGAGAGTAAAAGCCGAGTTCGCAGTTCAACCACAACATATTCTTGCGCCTCACTTAACGTCGTGTTTAATTGCTTGGGCACATGAGAAGCGTCAGACATCGATTCTCGTTTACGCCACTTACGTACGGTCGACTCAGATATTTTGAGTAAACGTGCAAGTACGGCGGTCGGTAGATCTGACTCATGAATAAATGCACGCATTTCTGGTGTCGTGGTGGCGTTTGCATGTTGCTTAGGCATTAATCATCCTTACAAGAATTAATAAATACAGATTTAAAATGAAACGCCCACCGCTTATATCCAACGGATTTAGTGGTCTTATTTTCCTGTTTTTTGATCATTGATAAACCGTCGACATCGTGTAATCAGCACAAAAAATACGAATTACATGCTTACAAGGTGGGCTAATATACACAGGATTTATACCCAACACAATCACCCGATACAAGGTTCAACACAAAAATAGACCAAAGTATTAGCATGCAATAAGTGTAAATGGACAACCAGTTGCGTTAAAAAAAATTTTTATCCAAAAATGAACCGATAGCCATCTAAAACCGTTGGTATTCCTCAATGTCGTTTAATAAAAATAGCTTAAAAAAACAAATTAACGATAGGTTTTATGATAAAGTCATACTTATTCAAGAGAGTTTTTTTTATAAAGACTTTATCCAATTATTCAACACAACCTAGTGATACTTTTTCATGACCCTTTTTTCTTGTGCTAAAAATTCCAAAATTCCACTCAGCATTAAGCAAAATGAAATTCATCTATGGCAAGTAAATCCTGACAACATCACACAGCCTGAATTGCTCAATAAATATAAAGAGTTAATAAGTGATGATGAAACAATAAAACAGCAAAGATACAAATTTTCACACGATAGACATGATGCTTTAATCACCCGTGCTTTTGTACGGGACCTGCTCTCTTATTATGCGGATATTGCCCCGAGTGATTGGCGTTTTGATAAAGGTGAAAAGGATAAACCTGAAATTGTTAATCCACCACTGCCATTACGATTTAATATAAGTCATACAAAAGGCCTGATTATTTGTGCAATTACCTTAGAAAATGATATTGGCTGCGATGTTGAAAATACAACGCGCAGTAATGATGTGTTAGCCATCGCGAATCGTTATTTCTCGTCCATCGAGACTAAAGAATTATTTTCTTTACCCAAAGAAGAACAACGCCATCGGTTCTTTGATTATTGGACATTAAAAGAGTCATATATTAAAGCATGGGGGTTAGGGTTAGCCATTCCCTTAAAAGATTTTAGTTTTAACATTACTGACACACTAGTTGAAAAAAACACACCTTTTATCATTAAAAATGCCATTAGGTTGAGCTTTGAACCACACAGAGTAGATAACGCTGATAGATGGCGCAACTGGCTTTTTTATCCAAACGGCAATGGGCAACACCGTATTGCGATAGCATTAAGAGCAAAAGAGAATAATCAAAATATTGCTTATCAATTACGCTGCTTTAGCAGCACGCCTTTACTAGGTTACCAAGCGTTAGATTAGTATTACCCCCAAGCCTGACGAATCGCCACCTAATACAACGATTTATAAGTGAAAGGGTTGAAAGTTAACAATGTGGGGGTATTTTATACCACTAGAAGAATACCTGTATTTATGATCTTAACTATCAAACTTAACCGTTAACTTTGAGATGTTACCTGAATAAATAGTAAGGGGATCCCGTTGGTTTGGGTATAGCGTTTAAGGTTTTCAATCGAGCAAGTGATCGTGCTAGGTTAATATACCCGCTAAAACATAGCGAGTATTACTACAACACCTATTAACGTATATTCAATCACTTAGCTAATAAGGAATCACTAGTCAACTTGGCTAAAAACCATATTAGTGTAGTCAACCATGCCAATAACTTCCTTATTTTCAATAACAGGTGCAAGGTGAATACTAAAGCGCTCAAATAATCGTGCGCAATACCTTACATCCATTTCAGGTAATACGCTCATCAAGGGTTTTGCCATTATTTCATATAGGTTCACGCGATCGGGGGAACGATCTTTTGCGAGTACTTCTTTGGCAATATCGGCAAGCATCACTAATCCATACTCATCTTGCGCATTACGTTTATTAATAATTAACACGCTAGCGTTATGCTCTTTGGCTACTTTAATACCCTCAGCAACAGTCATCATACCATCAGCAAATTGATAGTTATTAGTGGTCATAACATCTTTAACTTGTACTAATTTATGGTTCATAGTTCTTCCTCAACCTTACCTTTTAAGCGCTCTACCTGATGAGCTACGCCTACTGCATCTTCAACATTTAATTGAATAGCGATACCTTTACCTGGGTCTTCATCAAAACCAGCAATATTGCTAATTCGCTCAAGTATTTTCCTTGATAGATGTTCTTCAACAACAAAAAGTAATACATCTCTTTGTGTCTCAAGTTGCATACCAAAAAAAGTGCGCTGGCGTTTGACACCTTCGCCTCTGGCATTATTTATTATGGTTGCGCCTGTTGCGCCTGCCATTCTGGCGCCTTTCATAACGTCGTCTGTGACAGCGTCGTCAACAAAGGCAACAATTAATTTAAATTGCATGTGATCACCTGTTTTATTTGTCTTCTTTAAACTCTTTTAAAGAGTCTTGTTGGTTCAGTTTTAAAGTACATTTATTATTTTTCTACTTTTTCTTTTGCTTTTTCTTCTACTTTTCGTGCTTTGGCTTTAGTTATTTGCGCATAAGCCATTACGGCAATTATAGGAAATAAGCTAGCGAAAGCAATTAGGCCAAACCCATCTATTAGCGGGCTACGTCCTGGAATGGTACTGGCTAAACCTAAACCTAAAGCAGCAACTAAAGGTACCGTTACAGTTGACGTTGTTACACCGCCAGAATCATATGCCAATGGCACAATTAACTTAGGACAATAAAAAGTTTGGATGACCACAATAACGTAACCACCAATAATATAGTAATGCATAGGGTGACCAACAACGATGCGGTAACTTCCTAAGGCAATACCAACAGCAACACCAATGGCAACTGCAATACGCAAGCTATTTGCATTAATAGCCCCACCGGAAACTTCTTCGGCTTTAATAGCGACGGCAATAAGTGAAGGCTCTGCAATGGTAGTGCTAAAACCAATGGCGGCGGCAAAAACATAAACCCACTTATAATCTAACCAATGGATGCTTGTTAATACTTGTTCGCCAGCATGAATGAATTCTGGTGCGGTTAATTGTTCTGCCATCATTTTTCCTAACGGAAATAAGGCTTTCTCCAAACCAAGTAAAAACAAGGCTAAACCAATAAGGACATAAATAAACCCAAAACCTACTTGCTTGAGATGAGGGATAGGTTTTCGAATAACAAGTAGCTGAAAACCCAATATTATTGACAAAATAGGTAATACATCAACAACCGTATTTTTTAAGGTGGTTAAAAATTCAAAGAATAAATCCATTAACTGATCACCATACCGTAAATCATCACAAAAATCATGGGTGTTAATGAGGCGAAAGCGATCAAACCAAAACCGTCAATCATCGGATTTCTACCTTTTATTGCTGAGGCTAAACCAACACCTAATGCTGTCACTAAGGGGACGGTAATCGTTGATGTTGTAACGCCACCTGAGTCGTATGCAATACCAATAATCCAGCTAGGGGCAAGCATCGTCATCAGCACAACAACAACATAACCGCCTAAAATCAAATACTGTATTGGCCAGCCACGAAGTATACGTAGAACACCCATAACAATTGCAAAGCCAACAGCAAATGCAACGGTAAAACGTAAACCGTTGGCATATGAAAGTTGAGATTCTAGGGTATCAGTAATAATACCACCTGATGCGGCAACAATTGCCGCTTCTTTCGCTACGGCAATTAACGAAGGCTCAGCCACGGTAGTACCAAAGCCTAAACAGAAGGCAAAAGTAAGTAACCAACTAATGCTGCCTTTTTTAGCGAAGGCTTGCGCCATCGATTCACCAATAGGAAATAATCCCATTTCTAAACCGTAAATAAAGAAAGTTAAGCCAAGAACAACTAGTGATAAACCGACTAAAATATCCCCAACATTAGGCATGGGTTGTTGCAAAACGGCAAATTGGAAAAATGCAATAACGAGAATAATAGGTAGTAAATCTTTGCAACTACCTAATAATGCTTTTAGAAAAACAATAAGTTGATGAGGCATAGAAAATAACATAATGAATAATATTTAACATTATAGAAGGAATTAAAAAAATCACTTTGATTTAGCGCAAAGTAAATTTTGTTTAAAGTATAAATTAGCGTTTATTAAACTTGTATATTGGTAACCAAATTGACATTCAGACTAAACCGAACGTATGTGAGCACAATCAATAATGGGGTAAGCGACAGAAAATCAAATTTATAGATATCATTGAACTATTTAAAAACAATATCGTGTGCAACTTGCTTTTGATTACTCAGGAATAGAGTATGATAAAACCTACCTTGAAGGCACAGGCGCTATAGTATTGGATTATATAGAACGAATGAATTATGCCGCCAATTCAAAAAGAACTGATTCATGTGTACTTGAACTTTTTTTCTCTCACTTTACTTTTGAATCCTGGTTTTTGATGCGCAAAATAAAACCGGTATTTTGTTAATCACACCAATGTTGTAATGTATGTTGGCAGGTATTCACTCCTCCAAAAGATAGTTGTTTATTTTTGGTTATGTGGATAAATAAACACCGCTTATGCTATTACCAAAACGCACAGTACTTTACTGAAAAATAAAGAATAAAATAGGAATATAAATGGTTAATGACATTGTAAGCTTCATCAACAATATACTTTGGGGCCAAGGCCAAATATTGATTTACTTGTTACTTTTTGCCGGTTTTTGGTTTTCATTTAAGCTTCGTTGGATACAGATACTTCAATTCAGATACATGTTCACTGTTATGAAGGGCAGTACCCAATCTGACAAGTCTGGAATTAGTTCTTTTCAAGCCTTATGTACAGGATTATCTGCGCGGGTTGGAACTGGCAATTTAGCAGGTGTTGCCATGGCTATTTCACTTGGCGGCAGTGGTGCGGTATTTTGGATGTGGGTAATTGCATTATTAGGTATGGCTACAGGCTTTGCAGAAAGTGTACTTGGGCAGTTATATAAGGTACGAGACGAACATAAGGAATTTAGGGGAGGTCCTGCCTATTATATTAGAGCTGGACTTAATAAACCTTGGCTTGCTATCCTTTTTTCACTTTGTCTTTTTCTAGGTTACGGCTTGACTTTTAGTGCTATGCAAGCCAATACCATCGCTGAGGCATTAAATAATACTTTTACTATTCCTCGCGAATATTCAGGTGTCGTGATTGCAGTACTTGCAGGCAGCATCGTAGTAGGCGGCATGCGCAGTATCGCTAGGTTTGCCGAACTCATTGTACCTTTTATGGGGTTAGCATTTGTTGGTACTGCAGTTATTATTACCTTAATGAATATTCAATTATTACCGTCAATGTTTATGGATATATTCTCTTCAGCCTTTGGCTTAAATGAAGCGGGTGCAGGCGCTTTAGGTGCAGCAATTAAAAATGGTATTCAGCGAGGTTTATATTCAAATGAAGCAGGGGCAGGAAGTGTACCTCATGCCGCGGCAGGAGCATCACCAGTACCTAATCACCCAGTTGCTCAGGGGTATGTGCAAATGCTAGGTGTTTTCTTAGACACAATGGTGCTTTGTAGCTGTACAGCAGTGGTTATTTTGTTGTCGGATATTAACATCAGTGGCGACATGGAAGGCATTATAATGACGCAAAATGCTATGGCGAGTCACTTTGGAACTGGTGGGAACTATTTTGTTGCCGCAGCAATCACCTTATTTGCTTTTACCTCCGTGGTTGCTAATTACGCCTATGCAGAAAGTAATCTACACTTATTCAAACTTGACAATAAAATGGGAAGGCTACTCTATACCAGTATTTATTTAACTATGGTATTTTGGGGAGCACATGCATCGTTGAAAGAAGTTTGGGGATTAGCAGATATGGCATTAGGGTTAATGACATTAGTTAATATTTACGCCATTTTTTTACTCACCCCTACCGTAGTCAATTTAACTAAAGATTTTCGAAAAAAATTAAAAATAAATGGTAATCCCACTTTCTTACTTGATGATGTAGAAATACAAGGAAAAACTGAACCAGGTGTCTGGTTCAATAATAAATAAAACGTATAGGACATTAATAAACATAAGCTATTTTTTAATTATATCTCATTACTTAAATTGGTTTGCTTAGTTGATTACATGGTGGTTACTAATGGGGCTGTTGCACCATTAAGATGAATAAAATGACTCATACTAAATTTTCATTGTTTGGCGAATAGTATCTAGTCACCTATTTCTGATCTATATCAGCTTTATTAATAGTTAGAAGAGTAATATTTACATGTATTGAAAAGAACTTAGTCCTTCAATTTTCAATACAAAATCAATATAGAAAAATAAAAAGAGTCTGATATGCAACAAGGTTTAACCCAAGTCACTATCATTTATTATCATGATGAATCACTTGAACTACTACATGAATTGATGTCACTCACCATTAATGAACAAGGAATGGTAGTCATACCGGAAGTATTTAAAGAAGGTAAATCAATTATTGCTGTATGCCAAGGTGAGATTAAAATTTTAAATAAAATGGGCGATCGTATTTTCTCTGTTGGTGATATCGCTTAGACCATTGTTGAGTTTGAATAATAAAAACTTATCAGGCAACCTGTTCCGACGGCTGAATATTTAGTTTTATTTTTCCTTTATATTAGAAATACTTGTTATATACTCTCCAGGACTCATACCAGATATATTTCTGAACATATAGATAAAAGGAGAGGGAGAGCTGTACCCCAAATCCAAAGAAATATTGGTAATACTATGGCCCGAAGTCAGTAATTCTATCGCTTTTAGAAAGCGAAGCCTTAGGCTCCATGCCTGAATAGTCATACCTGTTTCTCTATGAAATTTTCGCTCTAGGGTACGTTTCGACATAGCTAAATCCTCTGCCAACATCAGCGTTGTTTTTTTTCCTCCAGGTCGCTCATAAAGTTGATTACACATTTTCAAAAGCTCTGCTGATGTTGGCCAGGGAAGATGATCTGTAACATGCTTTAAACGTGGCAACGTACTCAACATTAAAGAAATAACCTCTTCTTCATAACCAGAAATGGGGTATTCAACATCAAAGGTGGACACCTCTATTATCAGTGCTTTTATGATTGGGGATATTTTTAGTACTAAGCTTTTATTAGTAGGCAACCGCTGATATTTGCAATCAATGTACAGGCTCTTTAATTCAGCACCATATTCAGTTGAAACACTATGTCGACACCCGCAGGGCAACCAAACAGCATTTTCAGGCGGGATAAAAAGCCTTTCACCAATGACGTCAATAGTTAGCACACCGGAACTAGCATACAAAAGTTGATGCCACTTATGTTTGTGCGCAGGGAAGTAATGCCTTGCTGGCATATACTGCTGCCGGGCAAAAACCTCTCGAGGCAAGCTTTTTAAATCAAGTAATTTAAGTTCATTGGGATAGTGTGGCATCTATTTCACATTTTGACGCTTTATATGCATATATTGTCATAGTGTATAGAGATTGTCTTTCGATTATTCGCTATTCTAAGGTATATATAATTGATGAGCACTGTAGTTTGAAATTATCAGAACAATCCAAGATCCAGCTTGCCTGTTTGACAGGAGGTATTATCACTGTAGGTATCGCTCGATTTGCCTATACACCCATGTTGCCTGAAATGGCCGAAGATATTGGCCTTACGGAGACTGTTGCGGGTTTCTTGGCTGCAGCAAATTATGCAGGGTATCTCTGTGGGGCATTGCTTATATCTTTCATTCACAACCTTCAATTAAAAATTAAATTGTACCGCTATGGTTTAATCGCAGCTGTCGTGACTACTCTGTGCATGGCTGCAACAACGAATGAGTGGTTATGGTATCTACTACGCTATGTGTCAGGTTTAAGTAGTGCCACAGGTGTTTTGCTAGGGGCTGGATTGCTAATGCACTGGCTAAGGCACAACCAAGAAAAAGCTGAACTTGGCATTTTTTTTTCAAGCCTAGGGATCGGTATTGTTCTAACGGCGATTACTGCTCAACTGATAAAAATTGAATATACATGGGATCAGCAATGGTTAATCTATGGTTTGTTGGCGCTGATACTCCTTATCCCGGTGTTGTTTTGGTTTCCCGATTTTTCTAAATCGACGATTGGCACGCAACACACTGAGCACAAGGAAACTCAACCACTTCCCTCAAAACAGTTTTTTCTAACCTTGCAGTCCGCTTATTTTTGCGCCGGCTTTGGGTATGTGGTGACTGCAACCTTTCTGATTGCGATAGTTGAATTGCTTCCTGGCATGAAAGGTCTTGGCTGGGGTGTTTGGCTGTTAGTGGGGATTGCTGCTGCACCCGGATGTTGGTTGTGGGATCTTTATGTCAGAAAGGTTGGCATCTGGTCATCAATGTTTCAAGCCTACATTCTAAATATGGTGAGTACTGCTCTGCTGTTGTTCGACCCATCTGCAACGGTAATTTTCATCAGTGCACTATTATATGGTTGCAGTTTTATTGGCATTGTTAGTATGACACTGTCAATGGTAGGACGTCTGTATCCTGAAAATCCGTCTAGATCGATGAGTCACCTCACTTTTAGTTACGGACTCGCACAGGTTATTGCACCTGCACTCGTGGGGATAATTGCCGAAAAAAGCGAAAGTTTTACCGATGGGCTAATAATCACTGTGATTGTAATGCTAGTAGGAATAGCTTTACTAATGAGAGCAGTAATGATCCTAAAGTCAGACAAGTCACTTTCGTTAAAACACTCTTTTTAAACTTCTTGCTATGTACTTTACTCAGGCGTTTATTAATAGTAAATTTTTCCTGATTGAGCTACATACGCATGCTAAATTTTAAATAAATTAGCTGTTTTCTAGTGATATGGCTATTGTTCCGGACCTATTAAATTTCAAAAGTAATTTATGTTGTGGACATGAGTGACGCAATGACTAATTCTGGGTCATCACTCTCAACCAAATGCACGTTAATTCCATCTTGAGATAAACGATTGCTGAGCCCTTCTTCAAGACCTTTTTTTACAAAGGTATTAATACCTGAAAGAGGGTGCTCCGCATGTTGAGAAAGAGGCCCTGAAAAGTTTTTAAAAACTTGTTCTTTGGTTCATTTAATGTGTGATTTTTGAATACTTTGCTAAATAGATCTTTCTATCTGCGTTACAAAGGCTTAACTAATCATCAATAACATTAAGCATTATTGATGATTAGTTACTTAGGTTAAAGCTTGTTACATATTAAATTCTTTTTCTTGCTAAAAATTGTAGTAATAGCCTACACCACGCGATCAATATTACTAACCTTTTTAAGCTGCATAAATTAAAAACTACCACGTATGCCTATGCTAAAATTTCGCCCTGGTAGTGGAGCAATATCTTTAAGGAATGACGAGTGTACGAAAGCCACTTCATCCGTTAAGTTCTGCCCTTTAACATACACAATCATATCACTGTCTCTAAAACCCATATTATCAAGATAATAGTTATAGTTAAAATCAACTAAAGTATAAGCACGTGTTGTTGTTTCTAATAGCGCAACATCATCTTGCTCAAAGTAATGATTACCACTTAATTCGCTATCAAAGCTATTGCCTTGATAATTCATTGACACACCCAATCGCATGGGCGGAATTCTTGGTAAATCCCCCCCGTCGGACAACTGAGCATTAATATAATCACCAAAAACTTTAACTTTAAGCGGACTAGATATTTGATAAACAAATTCAGCTTCAAGGCCGTACATATCAACATCATCTTGCTGGTAAACTAAGATAGGTGAGCCTTCCTCGTCTTGGTGTTCATCTGCCGCATGTTCATCTGCCGCATGTTCATCGTGATCACTCTCAAATAGCAGACCAGTATCTTGTTGATAATAATAATCGTTAATATGATTATAAAAAGCACTCACAACAAAGCCGAAATCTCCCTCAAACTTTCGCCAAGTAAAATCTACGCTGTATGAGGTTTCAATATCAGGATTTTGTGATGATAATTCTACATGGTTTTCATCACCCTCTTGCTCAATGTCATACATTGCACCTACTTCAAAAGTACCCGTACCAATATGCGAACCAAAAGAAAACAGCTCAGCTGCTGACGGTGCTCTTTGCGATACAGCTAAAGACAAACCTAGATTATATCCTGTTTGATAATCCCAAACTAAACCTAACGAAGTACTTAGGGGATTAAAGCTCTTTTCAGAAAATGATACCTGTTCAGTGTCGTGATCTGAGAAACCAATAATTGTATCGTTGGTTTCAATAGTTACTTGCTCAGCTCTAGCGCCAAGCTGTAATAATAGATCACCAAAGTGCTTTTCTTCTAACCAAGCGATGGCAAAGCTGTCGGTCTTTGAAGGGGGAGCAAACGCTTCTTCTCCTACCGCCTCAAAATCAGAGTGTTTATAATGAAGTGTCCATGCACCTTGCCACCCTTTATATTCTTGATGATATAAATCTGCTTTCATCTCCATACTTTTATTCTTGAAGATTGTGCCAATAGCGCCATCTTCAATTTCTTGGTGCTGATAATCAGTATAAGCAAACTTAGACGCTAACTGCTTGATAAAGCTCTGATCAAAATTCACCTCACTTAATAACTGAAATCTATCTTGCTCCATTTCAGCTTTAGTTCCCTCCTCAATGCCTACCGACTCTTCAGCATGAGCAGCATGGCCAGGAATACCATAATCTCGGCTCATTGTACCGTAAGAGAATCCAATAAAACCTTGGTCAAATAAATAGCTAGAGCCTAAGGTAAAACCACTCGATTGAGAGTTTGAGCTTACTAAATGAGTAGGTTGAGTTTCCTCTTCTTCATCTTCGTGCTCTTCTTCATCAACATGAGAATCAAAGTCTTTCGGCAATACATAATCGCCAGCATCACGCCAAAAAGCATCTAAATGAACAGCAATGTTATCATTACCCGTTTGTACAGAAAAAGAACCCTGTTTTTCATTAGATATATCGTTATATTGTAACAACCAATCCGCAATTGTATCACTTGATGTTGGTACTCTATTATCAACAATATTAACTACACCACCGATAGCACCACTACCATAAAAGAGCGTAGCGGGGCCACGTAGTACTTCAATTTGTGTTGCAGTGCTTGTTTCCGTTGCTACCGAATGGTCAGGACCAACACGTGATGCATCTCCGGCATCTAAGCCATTCTGAGTAATTAATACTCTTGGTCCATCTAGGCCACGAATAATAGGGCTACTCGCCACTGAGCCATAAAAACTAGAGTGAACACCCACTTCATTTTTTAGCGTTTCCCCAAGTGTCGATGCTTGTTTTAGTTTTAAATCATCTCCTGCAATCACATTAACCGGTAAGGCTGATTCAATGGTGGATGTATGTAATGGCGTTGCATATACATCTAATACTTCCATCACTGATGGTGATAATTGAATATTCAGTCCTAAAATATCATCCTGATTTATAATGATATATTGATTATCATGCGCGTAATTCTTTGCGCTAGTATGTAATTCAATTTTACCTGCAGATAGGTTTGATAACGTAAATAAGCCCTGAGCATTAGTAGTAATGACTTTATCACGACCATTAATTTTAACCTGTGCACCACTAATAGGTTTGTCTTGATGATTAACAATCTTTCCTGAAATTATTTGTGATAAAACAGGTGAGGTATAACTTAATGCAGAAACAGATAAACATAGTGCACAGGCCGTAAATACCTTGTTATAAGGCATGATGATGTTGTTTGAAAACATGAATGATGTAGTCCAATAAATAAGTAAAAATTTTGTTCAATGAACCTATAATTGAATGCAACGTTTAGCATTCAATTATAGGTTCAGGGCAAGTAAAATAGGAAAATTTATTGACTAAAAGGTGGTGCTCGTAAAGGCGGCTGTACAAATTGGCTAGGAGGAAACTCAGTCGTAGTAATTTGAGGTGTATAGGAATAGTAACGAGTAACAACTGTTGCTTGAATCTGAGATACTTCAGACGGTGTGTCAATTCCTTGATTACATAATTGGCAATTTTGCTGCTCAACGGCAGTTCTTTGATCCGCTAAATGATCTGCATGTGCAACTACTGACGTTAAAAACAACAACACAAAAACCATGAGTGCTATTGCTCTCATGGTTGTTAAGTTATTAGTGGTTCTGTTGCTTCTTTTTAAGTAGCGACAATGAGTAAGTAGCGTCATATTATTTGTGATAATATAACAGTACCATTTTAACTACAAGCTCTTTTAGTTTGAAGCTATTTGAACGCTACGTTAAATTTCAAAATAGTTTACAAATACTTTATAAAGTTCCGTACCTTGGTTCACGCTTGCCGAAGCAAAGTGTAAAATAGGTAACACTTCACAATCAAGAAAAATATTGTGCAATGGACCTCCATCTCCGCTGCTTTCACTACAGTAATTATCCATACGTAAAATGCGTGCTAAAGGTTCACCTACTGCAAGTGGTTTACCAAATTCAGCTAAATAATCGACCATGCCACCCATCGGTGAGTAGAGCGCTTTATAGTCTTTTAGATAACATGCATAACGCGTCATTTGCTGAGGTAAGAAATTTTGCGGCAAAGTCGCTGAATCATTATTCCCCGCAATAACACCTTTATACTGTAAATAACTCAAAATACTCAGAGCATCTTCATGCGCTTCCACTAAGTCGATTTGCTCTTGCGAACCCAGCTCAACGGTAAAGCTTTCTTTAGCAAAAGCGCCCTTACCCATAATAAAATTTCGCCCCTTGGTTTCAAAGGCTTGTTGCAAGCTCCACCACGGACAAAAAGTCGCTTCATCCATTGCACCATCAAAGTCATTAGGAATAAAAATAGTGTGAGGTATATCAAAATAGTTAGCGCTAGCTTTTGTGTATTCAGGGCAATATAAATGCTTACTAGAGATAGGCCCAGTATGGAGATCTAATACTAAATCAGCTTGGTGCGCCATACGTTGTAATTGGTAAGCGATACGCTGACCCGTAGTTAAACCCCAACTATTATGATCTAATTTATTTTCAATTTGATCTAACAACAGTTGTTCAAAATCAGTTTGTATTTCCGCTTCACTCGCATCAATGTGTCCTTCAACAAAGGGCGAGATAATCGCCTCATCAAAATGATACATGCGATTCCAATTTTCACCTGTAATGGGATCAAATCGACCTAATGTATACTCACCATTTTTATGATTACACCCGATAGGGTTAGCATATGGCACTAAGGTAATATTCGCTTCAATTTCACAATACTTCAGTAATTCAAGCAGTTGAAAAATAACAGCATTACCCTGTACTTCAGCACCGTGCATATTCGCTTGAATATAAACATTAGGTGCGGTGCTTTCTTCTGGCTTATAGGAATAAACAGGTACAGTCAGTTTTACACCACTGGCCATTTCGCCCACATGCATAAGCTCTTTTTTAAAGACATTAATCATAATATAACCCTAAGCCAAATAAGAAGTTGCTGGTTGTGCAGGCCTTATTTCAACCAAAGCACCCGCTTGAAAAACATATTCTGCGGCTAATTGATGACATAAGAAAAAAGGCATACTTTCAGTAAAACCATAAGCGCCACAATAACCAAACACTAACTTGTCATCAACAGCAACATCGTTAGGTAAAGGTAAATGTCCGAGCTTATCCAAACTAGTACATAACGGTCCGTGGAGATCAAATGCTTGGCTTGGTGCGTTAGAGTTTCTTAATAAAGTAACCGGAAAAGGTTGTTCAGTAATTGCAGGACGAATGAGATGATTGATGCCCGCTGCTAAAACTAATTGTTCTTGAGCATAATTCATTTTTCTGTCAACAACAGGTACGACATAATAACCGCACTCAGCAACAGCAAATCGACCTAATTCAAGCCAAAGCTCTTCAACGCCTGATTGTACTTTAATATCGGCTAAGTCATTGATAACTTGTTGCCATGACAATTGTTTACCTTCATCTAAATAATCAATGCCTAAACCGCCACCTAAATCGAGAATTTTTAGCTCCATGCCAATATCAGCAGCAAGACTTGTTAGTGGTGCAACCATCTGACTCCATAACGAATACATCTTTTCATTACTGAGCATATTGCCCCATTGAAAAATATGTAGACCGCAAATATCTAAATTAGGATAATCACTTACCTGCACGTTTTGCCATTCTTCAACAGACAAACCAAATGGCGTTAGACTATTACCGCCTAATGGATTTTTTTCACCCTCAGGCCATTGAAGTTGTACTCGAAGTAACACAGTCGGTTTTTTAGCGAGACTTGGCTCAGTTGAGGCTTGCTCCACAATAACCTCATTTAACCAAGTCAGTTGATTTAAGCTCTCAACCACAAAAGTTTGTACGCCTAACTTAACAAAGTCAGTTAACTGCTTTTTAGATTTAGCTGGGCCCGTATTTAAAATACGATCAGGGCTAATGCCTTGTGCTAATACTTGCGCTAATTCACCAGTACTAGCGACATCAAAATTAAAATTTGCACTATCAAGTGTTTGAATGATTTTCGAAAGCGGGTTAGCTTTCACTGCAAACCATAACTTAATCACCTCTTGTTGCTGCAATTGTTCAAGATGACTTTTTAAGGCATCAAGTTGATAAACAAAGTATCCTTGTTCATCATCAGGTGATTGATGTTCAAGTAAGGCATTTTCAATACGGGTATCGAACCAGTTAGGTTTTGTCATAATAATTTTCTTTTAAAGTTTTCTGCTGTAACGATTGTTTATAGCAATTGAAATAATGAATGAGTCCAATCATTATTTCAATTACTATTATACAGTGACCAATCAGCGCGTTGCTGTATGATTCAAATTAAAGAAAAAAGCACGGAATTGATGACTATCAATGAGTACTTTTAACGCCTAATTCGGGCCATACAGCAACGCGGTGGTTAGTCGCTAACTATTATCTTAGAATTGATTCTAATTCTAATGACGCATCACTTTTTTCATCACGATATTTAACGATTAATGCACAGGCCATGCTCAAACCTTGTACTTCGGCCCATTCGCCTTTAACAGGACGAGTGCCTGGAACAACCACAGCACGTTCAGGAATTTCAGCGCCTTTTTCACGCATAATTTTATTAACACAATCATATACCGGTACTGATTTAGATAAAGACACGCCCGGTGCTAATACCGCACCTTTTTTCACTACAATCCCTTCAACAATTACTACGCCAGCACTTAAGAAGGCGTCGTCTTCAATAATAACAGGGCTAGCACCGATTGGCTCTAACACACCACCAATTTGTACCGCTGCGCTCACATGTACATTTTTACCGACTTGGGCACATGAACCAATTAATGCATGACTATCAACCATAGTACCGCTATCAACAAAAGCACCTACATTAATATAAGCAGGAGGCATAATAATAACGCCCGGAGCCACATGTGCGCCAGCACGTACTGATGAGCCACCTGGCACTAAACGTACACCGTCTTCTGGGCTAAATTGACGAGCAGGTAAATTGTTTTTATCGACAAAACCTTGATAATTGCCATCGAAACTAATATTAACGCCCGCTTTGAAAGCGGCTAAAATCCCCTGTTTTACTTCAACATTGGCATGCCAATTACCGTTTTCATCTTGACTTGCCGCGCGTAGTGCGCCCGTTTCTAGTTGTGCTATAACATCTTGCCATTTCATGCGATATTCCTATTTTCGGTTCTATTTATAAAAGAAGTTTGGCTAGCGTGTGCTAACCATTGATTAATTTGCTCATTAACAGCCAATAATGCTGTGTTATCGGTTATTTCAGTGTGAGTTAATGGTGCGCGAAGTGTCGGAGTGCTAATCGCTTTTTGCTGATGCATCAATGCTTTAACTGCAATAGGGTTTGCCACACTAAAAATTGCATCTACAGCATTGTTCCACAAGGGGAACATGTTTTGAGTTTGCCCAGCTAAGCAAAGTTCAACATAAGCTTTAGTCGCTTTGGGCCAGACATTAGCGCACACAGATACCAAGCCTTTAACCCCTGCAGGCACAAGGTATGGCACCATGGCATCTTCGCCAGTATATATATCTATATTGGGGCATTGTTGACGGTAATTCAAAAATTTATTCAAATCACCACTGGCTTCTTTCATTGCCCAACAATTAGGATGATTTTGTAAACTTTGTACTGTGCCTACCGGAATTTCAACACCACTACGTGATGGCACGTTATATAACATACAAGGGAATTGGGCAGCATCTAACAAGGCTTTAAACCAAGCAGTTTGACCCACTTCTCCTGGCTTTGCGTAAAGAGGCGTACCTAATAAATAACTGTGAATATTTAGTGTATTACAACGATTTATCCAGTTAATTTGTTCAGGTAAGTTATAACCACCAACAGCGACCATTAATGGCGATTTTATTGCTAACGTGTCTTGTAAGTTACAAATAAACTCAACAACAGAGAACTGCTCATCATTCGTTAAGGCAAGCCCTTCGCCCGTGCTTCCTAGGAGTAAAAGTCCATTACCTGCGTGTACTTGTGCCTTGGCAATTTCAGCCAAGCTGTCGAAGTCTATGCTACCGTCTTGATGAAAAGGCGTAACTAGTGCGGTCCATAGTGGGCAATCGCTCACAGGGATAACATTAGGTGCTATGGGTGATATGTTTATAGATGTCTTTTGATTCATTGCTCTCGAACTCATTGTTACTGCTTATAGCAGATTGGTTCGGAGAACTTTTAGGCATTTACTAAAAACCGAGAAAAGTACTTTAACAGTGCTTGTTGGTTATTATGCAAAGGCCAGAAGCTCTCCACTCATTAAGCTAAATAAATAAAATCATTTAGCTAACAGTGACAGTTGTTGGGATTCAGCCCGCTCTTTCTAGGTAAATCTAGCAAGAAAACAACCGATAAATACCGAATCAAATCAGTATTATCTCGGCGTTAATCCCCCTCATTATCATTAGCAAAGTTTGATCTCTGTGCGTTGTAAACAACGCAATGATAACTACCTGGTTAACGCTCCTCTTCTGGCCCCTTTGAAACTTCATGGCACAAAACCAGAAAGTTAATATTAGGGACGGCGCTATTTAAGCATTTTTATGGCTTTTTTGTCAATGGACTTTTTTATACGAATACGGGAATTATAATTGTCGATTAAAGTTCTAATATCGTAGAATACAATATTCACTCTTATTCAGTAGCCTTTCTATTTATGTCGATGTCAAATATCAACCAAGTGTTATTGCGCAATATCGAAGCATTATCAGCAACCACACCACTTTTTATTAACTTGATGGAAGATGGCTTTATATCGCATTATTTACATGATTATCCAAACGCAAATATCACGTGTTATAACACTAACTTCATTGATTACCTTGCCATCAATGATAAATATGAAAGCCAAATTAAAACAGTTTTTTCTAGCGAATATAAAAATGACATCAAACACGATTTAGTTGTTATTAATTTTCCCAAAAGCAAAGATGAGTTAGCGTTCACTTTAGCGATGATTGCTCCCTATTTGCTTAGTGATGCTAAAATAATGTTAGTCGGTGAGAAAAAAGGCGGTGTACAGTCATCACCTAAATTAACGCAAAATTTTTTAAGCAGTTGTCAAAAAATAGATGCGGCTCGACATTGCTTATTGTTTGGCGGAATACATGAGACTAAAGAAGGTGAAAGTGACGCTTTTAATATTGACGATTGGTATAAAAATTATCAGATTAACATCTCAGGTATTGCGTTAACCATCGCTTCATTACCCGGTGTATTTAGCCAGAAAAAACTTGATGTGGGTACTGCCTTATTATTAGATAATTTACCTAAAGACATGCAAGGTAAAGTATTAGATTTTGGTTGTGGTGCCGGGGTGATTAGTTGCTTTATCGGCAAAAAGTTTGCTAACACCGACTTATCATTACTTGATGTGAGTGCTTTAGCCATAGCCTCTGCAAAGAAAACACTGCTGTTGAATGGTTTAACGGGTAATGTTTTTGCCTCAAATAGCTTATCAAACGTCAGTGAAAATTATCAACATATCGTTTCAAACCCGCCTTTTCATCAAGGAACACAAACTAATTATCAAGCCACTGAAGATTTTTTACAGGGCATAAAAAAACACCTAACGGGCACTAAACAAACAAAAAGTGATATCACCATAGTCGCCAATAGTTTTTTACAATACTTACCCATTATGCAGCAGCATATAGGTAAAACAGAAACAATCGCAAGGAAGCAAGGGTTTACCATTTACTGCCACACCAAAAATTAAACAAATCAATAAAAAGTAACCCTTTTATTAAAAATATCACCTTATATTGATGCCAGTTTCAGGGCTAGTTTAAAAGGTTTATATACCGCGTTATTGATTTTGACAAGGACGCTACATGAATGTAGCTTATTAGTGAATGCACGAGCACATTCTCCTGAAAAACCATTCTCGTTAAATCATAAATTTTGAAGTGGTATGACTATCAAAAATACGATAGAATGTGCGCCCTGAATATACTTGTTGCGTGGTTTTTTAGCTATCATCACGCGACCCTAATTAAGTAACTATAGCTTAAAGCGGAGTCGTAATGCCGACATTAATGCCTGATATTGCCAACCACACCACAGCTCAAACAGAAGGAACTCTTGACTGGGTTGGTATGAGTAATATTGAAATGCCAATAATGATCGCCTCAAAAGGTGAAACTGAACGCATGGTTTCAGCCCATATTGATGCTTTTGTAAACTTAAAAGAAGCACAGGCTAAAGGCATTCATATGTCACGCCTATATTTACTTATTGATGAATTATCAACAACTAATATATTGAATTACCAAAGTCTAGTCACCCTACTAGATGGTTTTATCAGTAGTCATAGTGACTTAAGTGATCAGGCAAAAGTAACCTTTAGCTTTGATTATCATTTACGTAGAAAGTCTTTAATCAGCGGAAAAGAGGGATGGAAAGCTTATCCAGTTACCTTATCAGGCCACTTTAACCAAGGTAAACTTACCATTGAAATGGCTATTGATGTTCCTTACTCATCAACTTGCCCTTGCTCTGCGGCATTAGCCCGCCAGTTAATACAGCAAGCATTCCAACAAAAGTTTGTCGATAGTGAACTCGATATTGATGTAATACGCGAATGGCTTGGCACCACAGAAGGAATAGTGGCAACACCACACTCTCAACGTTCTGTGGCTGAAGTGAAAGTGAAGTTAAGTAATAATGTTAGCGATTTTCCTATCACAGATCTAGTTGACTTAATTGAAGATTCATTACAAACCCCAGTACAAGCAGCGGTTAAACGTGAAGACGAACAAGAGTTTGCTCGCCTTAATGGTCAAAACTTAATGTTCTGTGAAGATGCTGCACGTCGTCTACAGTTCAGCATGAACAAAGCTGCGCAATATGAGGATTTTTGGCTAAAAATAAATCACCTTGAATCGTTACATGCCCATGATGCTGTCAGTGTCACCACAAAAGGACTTATTGGCGGTTATCAACCTTAAAGCTGCGATTTTATAGTAGCGAGTGGCGAAGTAACTTTGTCGCTCGTTTATTTTTCATCTCCTGCCGCTAGCTTTCTTTTTGTTGTTAAATTAATCACTTTATTTTCTTCACACCGCTCACGCTATTTTTTATATCAATTGAATGAATACATGTTATTTTCAAACCGCATATAAATAGTAAAAATATAGTGTCCTATGTTTACAGCTAAACAAAAAATATAACGGTTAGTGTCCACAGAACAGCAGCTAAACTGGCCGCGTAAGTAGCAGGAACAATTTGTGATTTAACATGATCCATCATGTCACAGCCAGTGGTCATTGAGCTTAAAATAGTAGTATCTGAAATGGGCGAACATTGATCTCCATAAACACTGCCATTAAGTACCGTAGCAAAACAAACGATCATAAATAGCTCAGGATCGTTTATTCCTGCACTTTGCGCAATAGCCCAAGCTAGCGGCATAGCCAGTGGAAAGGCAATGGCAAATGTCCCCCAACTGGTACCCGTAGAGAAGGCAATTAGCATCGCCATAAATTGTAATACTACCGGTAACAACCAATAGGGAAATTGTTCACTAAGTAAAGAAACGAGATACACACCACCACCAATTTGCTTACTGATTGCGCCAATAGTTACGGCAAATACCAATATCAGTGAAACTAATACAACGCCCTTTAAACCATTACCAACACCGCCAATTAAGTGATTCAGCGACATACCCTTTGCTAATGCGATAAATGTACTAATCAACAGCGCAGCACCAAAGGCCCAATGAATTTTCGGCGCACCGTAAAAAACAAACGTGAATACCGCTATAGTAATTAGGCTTAGTAAGGGTAAAATAAATTCTAGCACATGAGCGTGGTATCCTTGTGGCACATCACAAACTTGTAATTTTTTAGCGCTCAATGGTTTAGCATCTGCTGCATCTAATTCTCCGGTTGTTGCTGCTCTAACATGGGCATTATTAATTCGCTTTCCGGAAAATGTAGTGATATTAAGACTTAACAACAAAGTACCTATTACCGCAATGATGCCATAAAAACTAAAAGGTACCGCAGAAAAGAAAAAGGCCAAACGATCGGCTTCTGTTGCTAAAAATGTAACCCCGGGTACAAATATCAATGCTTGTACATAAGCCGGCCACGCATTAAAAGCAATAACAATGGCAATGGGAGATGCAGTTGAGTCAACTATATAGCTCATTTCTTCATGGCTAATACCTGCTTTGTCAGCCAATGGACGCACCGTCGTACCCACTAGCACCGTACTCATGGAGCCTCCTTGAAAAAACAATACACCTAAAAGCCACGCCACTAGCTTGGTAGATCGTTGGCCACGAACAAAATGCTTAATCATATAATCGGCAAAAGCTTGTGCTGCACCCGTTTTTGACCAAATACCTAATAAGCCACCTAATAGCCATAAATAAAGTAGCAATAGTCCTGCCGTACCCGTTTGAGTCATGGCGGGAATCAATATTTGATCAGTAAGATTATATTGCCCCATCATAAAGGCGCCAACTGCTATACCACTTAATAACGCAATTAATGGCTCCCGCGTTAGCCAAGAGAGCAGTATCGTAATAAAGGCCGGTAGTAGTGACCATAAACCATAATGATAAGCATCTCCTACCCTTAACTCTTCAACAAAGTAATTGACATATAAAGCGGAGAAAACACCAAAAATCAGTACGATTAATGCTAAAAAGTTACTATTATAGTTTTGATACCCTGAAAGAGGTCTACCCTTCACTTGTTATTCGTTGGTAGACACAAAAATCTAAATCATAAGCATTTTTTTCATCACTTGCTCGTAATTCACTATGGGTTTCTCGCCAACAACCGTCATTATAAGTGGGGAATTGCGTGTCACCGTCAATCGTTGCTTTTATATGAGTAACATACAGACGATCAGCGTTAGGTAAACAGTGCTTGTAGATGGCACCACCACCGATCACCATAATTTCTTCCACGGCATCATTGCCATCAGAGCCATCAACCAACGCTAAGGCTTGCTCCACTGAAGTAACGATATCAATCCCCTCAGCAGCGCAATTTCCTTTGGGTATATAGGTTTCATCACGTGAAATGACGATATTTCGACGCCCTGGCAATGGTCGACCAATAGACTCATAAGTTTTTCTCCCCATAATAATAGGCTTACCTAAAGTCACCTTTTTAAAATAGGCTAAATCAGCAGGTAAATGCCACGGCATAGTATTATCTTTACCTATAATATTATTAGCCGCGGTAGCAACGATCATGGATAGAATGGTCATGGAGATCCTAAATTTAATTATTTAACAGTTAAAGCAGATTCATTAATGATAATAAATCTGCTTCCTTGTGTCGACATTCTCATACAGAAAACTGAAAAAGTTAGGTGTTTACGTTTTTCATCAGGCAGTAACGCAATTTTACCTATGCATTGACGGATAAAATAAATATTTCATTTTTTGGGCTAGATGAGGGCAGTAATGAACAAGTTGCTTTCAAACGTATTGAACGTTTAAGAGCTGTATTAGATAAAATTGATACACCTTATCAATCATGTGTAATCGATAAGGTGGGGATTATAACTTTTTTAAATGGATACTTGAGGTAACTAAATTAAACTAAAATAAAAACGTTGCATCTGTAAGTTAAAATACAGCGTTTAAAATTACTGACGATATTCTACTTCCACATCGTAGTCATCTTCGTCCCAATCATCATCGTCTAAATCATCATCAAGTTCTTTACTCGATGAGGCCGTGGCGTCTTCATGGTATGTATCCCATTTAAACTCAACGTTTTTACCATCAATAGGCTCTTCTTCTTCTTCTGGTAATGCTTCAATAAACGTCATTACTCTTTGACATAAATCGTGCGTGCCCATTCGATTAACAGCTGAAATACTATGTACTTCACCCTGCCAATCAAGGCCGGCTAAAATAGCATCCGTTATTTCTTTCGCTTCGTCTTCAAGCACTAAATCTAATTTATTAAAGACAACCCAACGTGGCTTGCCTGCTAATTTCTCATTATGCTGCTCTAATTCGCTAATAATGGTTTTAGCATTTTCAAGCGGATCTGAGCCATCAACTGGTAAAACATCGATAATATGCAATAAGATACGACAACGTTCAAGGTGCTTTAAAAACTGAGTGCCAAGTCCTGCTCCATCAGCTGCGCCTTCAATAATGCCTGGAATATCCGCAATAACAAAACTACGCTGTGTGTCTAATCGCACTACACCTAAGTTAGGTACCAAGGTAGTAAATGGATAATCAGCCACTTTTGGTTTAGCTGCAGAAACACTGCGAATAAGCGTCGACTTACCTGCGTTTGGTAAACCAAGTAAACCAACATCTGCCAGTAATAATAACTCTAACTTAAGGTTGCGAATTTCACCTGGGGTGCCATCAGTTTTTTGACGAGGCGCTCGGTTGGTACTACTTTTAAAGCGTAAGTTACCTAAACCATGCCAGCCGCCTTTAGCAACTAGCAGTTTTTGATCTTTATGGGTTAAGTCACCGAGTAGTTCACCCGTATCAACATCAACAACGCGTGTACCAACAGGAACTTTCAAGACTAAGTCGTCAGAGCCTCTACCCGTACAATTTTGGGGCTGACCATTTTGGCCACGCTTAGCACGATGGAAACGTTCAAAACGATATTCAATCAAGGTATTCAGGCTTTCATGAGCGATCAAATAAACATCACCACCATCACCACCATCACCGCCATTAGGGCCGCCGAACTCGATATATTTTTCTTTACGGAAACTGAGACAGCCGTTGCCACCATCACCCGCTTCAACTCTGATCTCAACTTCATCAACAAATTTCATGGTGTTTTACACAACCCTAAAGTCTTGTGGTTTATATCTTGCTAGTATAAACGATTTTTCCTTCAGAAAGAATCATCACAACAAGATCGTAATAAATAGGTAAAAAAAAACCTCGCTATGAAGCGAGGTTTTTGGAGTTCTAAGTTGTTCTTAGTCAGCGATGATGCTAACAAACTTACGACTCTTTGGACCTTTCACTTCAAATTGTACTTTACCATCAGATAAAGCAAATAAAGTATGATCTTTACCGATACCCATATTGCTTCCAGCGTGGAAACGAGTACCACGTTGACGAACAATAATGTTACCTGCTAACACTGATTCACCACCGAAACGCTTAACACCTAAACGTTTTGCTTCTGAATCACGACCATTTCGTGTACTACCTGCCGCTTTCTTATGTGCCATGTCAAAATGCTCCTAATTAGCCGTTAATACCAGTAATTTTCACTTCAGTGAACCATTGACGATGGCCCGCTTGTTTGCGTGAATGCTTACGACGTTTGAATTTTACAATGGTAATTTTATCAGCACGACCTTGGTTTACCACCTCAGCCACTACTTTACCACCAGCAACGTAAGGCGCGCCTACATTGATGTTCTCGCCATCGGCGATCATTAAAACGTTATCAAATTCTACTGCTGCGCCTATTTCAAGCTCAAGCTTTTCTAGACGAACTGTTTGCCCTTCGGTTACACGATGCTGTTTACCACCGCTTTGGAATACCGCGTACATAGCTACTCCGTACTGCAACAACTTTATGTGTTGCTAAATTTAAAAATATAGGGCGCGAATTCTACGCGAAGAAACGCAGCAGAGCAAGTATAAAAGTGATCATTTCTGAAGTTTTTAATTTCTATAAAAAATTAGCGAAATAAATTAACCACAAAGTTGTTATAAACCCTTTGTGTAAGCTTTTATATCCACGAATATAGTGTAGAATTTACTATTTAAAACCCCGTCGATATAGACATCGTGGTTATACATAAACCATCAAGCCCAAGTGGAATTAAGTAAAGTGGATATAAAAGCAATTCAAGCACTCACACAAGATGATATGACCAAGGTTAATGATCTTATTTATGGTCAGTTGCACTCAAACGTTGCTTTGATCAATCAATTAGGTGTCTATATTGTTAATTCCGGTGGTAAGCGTATGCGCCCCATGCTTACCGTGTTAACAGCACAGGCGCTGAATCAAGCCAATATAGTCAATCTAGATGATAAACACTGCACCATTGCTGCCATTGTTGAATTTATTCACACCGCTACCCTATTGCATGATGATGTAGTTGATGAATCTAACATGCGACGTGGCCAAGAAACCGCTAATGCTTTATTTGGTAACAGTGCTAGCGTATTAGTCGGTGATTTTCTTTACACACGCTCTTTTCAAATGATGACCAAATTGGGTGATATGCGCATTATGGATATTTTATCTGATGCGACTAATATAGTTGCCGAAGGTGAAGTATTACAATTGATGAATTGTAATAACCCTGACACCACTGAAGAAAGCTATTTACAGGTTATTTATTGCAAAACAGCCAAACTTTTTGAAGCGGCTACTCGACTTGCTGCTGTTATTACCAAGCAAGATAGTGCAACTGAAACAGCCATTGCAGATTACGGTAAATACCTAGGCACCGCTTTTCAATTAGTGGATGATATTTTGGATTACACCGCAGATGCTAAAGAAATGGGTAAAAATGTGGGTGATGACTTAGCCGAAGGCAAGCCTACTCTACCGCTACTTTATGCTATGTCTCACGGCACTGATGAGCAAAGAAAATTAATTAGAAATGCTATAGAACACGGTAATGGTATGGAACATTTAGAGGATATTTTAAGTGCAATGAAACAAACGGGCGCTTTGGTTTATACACAGAAAAAAGCAGAAATAGAAGCAGATAAGGCTATTAATGCTTTGTCAATATTACCTGAGTCTAATTATAAAAAAGCATTAATTTCTTTAGCCCATATTGCGGCTAATCGTAGTGCTTAAACATTAAAAGCAAGAGTAGAATAGTATGAATTCAGATAATATATATGAAAACAATCCGTTGCACGGTATCGGTTTAGAACAAGTTCTCACTGAGTTAGTCGATCATTACGGTTTTGATATTTTAAACGCTTATTTAAGCTTAAATTGCTTTAAAACTCACCCTAGTATTGAATCTAGTCTAAAATTTCTTAAAAAAACAGACTGGGCAAAAGATAAGGTTGAAGCTTTTTATCTATATCAATATAAAAGCTTACCACGTGCTGATGATAGCCAATTTGAATTACCGCCACGTGATCGCATAGTACCCGCTGATCAAAAACCGGGAACACCAGCAGAGTTAAGTTTTGATGATGCTGAAAACCTTAGACAAAAACGCGCTAAAAAAACACGAGAACGATCTTCTACTCCGACCAATCCTTGGGGAAAATAACACATACTTCGACTGTTCGTTCCTCACGCTCAGTACAAGTGGAAATTTACGTTCATCACGCACAGTACAAGTAGAGTAGAGGCGATACATTCATCATACTCAGTATAAACAGCGTCCTAATCCGTTCATTCATCATACTCAGTTAAACAGCGTCCTAATCCGTTTATCCTGAGCCCTGAGCTTGTCGAAGGGTCTAATGGTCGAAGGAAGCGTTATTGATCTAACACAGGTTTACGTAAACTTTGGCTTGTGTATTTCAGCCGCTGGCACTAACGTTAACTAAAAATTATTAAACGTTTAGGAGGTTTTATGCCGCTAATTGAATGGACAGCCGAGTTAAGTGTTGGTATAGAAAGCATTGATGAGCAACACAAAAAATTAGTCAATATGATCAATGCACTTAATGATGCCATGTTAACAAATAGCTCAAATGAATTATTAGGAAAAATATTTACAGGTTTAGCAGCTTATACCCAAAAGCATTTTGCTTATGAGGAAAATATGTTTGCTGAGTATGGTTATACTGATTCAGAAGAACACAAACGGCAACACAATGAGCTAATAGCTCAAGTGGTCGAATTAAAAGAAAAATTTATTGAAAATCCCCAAGGAACCATGAGTGCTGATTTAATGCTATTTCTTAAACGTTGGCTAACGAATCACATTATGAGAACTGATAAAGAGTATGCTGAATTTCTTCTTTCAAAGGGTGTGAAATAAGCACAGAATTAAGTGACAAGTAACGAGCATTAAGCTTTTAAACTCAGTACTCGCCACCCATAAATTTTACGTTTTATTTATGGCTTTATGCCATAAAATCAACACCTTCTTGGATGTCAGCTTTTAATGTATCAAGCATGTCATTTTTAGCTTTTTCTTCAAAAGCACTTAACTTACCGTATGGTAATATTTCAGCAACACCATTTACGCCTAAACGTACTGGGTGAGCAAAAAATGGTGCATCGCCACCTTCAACGTCAACGTAAGCGTAATCTACAACATCTTCGCCTTGTAAACCTTTCACTAAAGATAAACAAAAACGAGCAGCAGCAGCGCCCATTGATAACGTAGCAGAACCGCCACCCGCTTTAGCATTTACAACTTCAGTACCAGCATTTTGAATGCGAGGTGTTAATGCGGCAACTTCTTCATCAGAAAAAGTAACGCCTTCAACTTGTGAAAGAAGTGGTAAAATTGTTGTACCTGAGTGACCACCAATTACTGGTATTTTAACGTCACTTACGTTCAAGCCTTTTAGTTCAGCGATGAATGCTTCACTGCGAATTACATCAAGAGTTGTTACACCAAATACACGATTTTTGTCATAAGTACCCGCTTTTTTGAATACTTCAGCAACAATTGGTACAGTGCCATTAACTGGGTTAGTAATAATACCAACTAAAGCTTTTGGACAGCTGGCAACAATACCTTCTGCTAATGTTTTGATGATACCGGCATTTACTGCAAATAAATCAGCACGGTCCATACCAGGCTTACGTGGCATACCTGCTGGAATAATTACAATATCAGCGCCTGAAAGTGCGCCAGCTAAATCGTCAGCACCAAAACCTTCAACTTTAACCGCTGTAGGTATGTGTGATAAGTCTACCGCAACACCAGGAACTACAGGGGCAACATCGTACAGTGATAACTCAGAACCGGCTGGCAATTGAGTTTTTAATAGTAAAGATAATGCTTGACCGATACCGCCAGCTGCGCCTAAAACTGTTACTTTCATGTGTTCTCTCCGAAATTAAAGTGGGTGTAAAACTGTATAATAAAGATTATTCGAGTAAATACGTAAATTTTATGGTGCAAAAGATATAGTATAGCCAACAAAAAAACAATTATTATTGTGCATATGATAGCGTATAATACCTAGTTGAAAGAATTCAACTTTAGTATTAAAGGCTATACCGAACATCTTCAAAATAAATAATACAATTGAGGCTGTTTAAATAAATAGCAAAAAAGGGTTTAATCTCACACAATGAATGGCCAACAAAAACAAGAAACATTAGTACAAGCATTTAAAGATTTATTAAAACAAGAGCAATTCGGTTCGCAAGGCGAAATCGTTGAGGCATTAAAATCTTTAGGATTTGATAATATCAGCCAATCTAAAATATCACGGATACTCAGCAAGTTTGGTGCAGTTCGCACGCGTAATGCCCGCCAAGAAATGGTTTATTGTTTGCCCGCAGAGCTTGGTGTACCAACCGCACAAAGTCCATTAAAGCAATTAGTATTAGAAATAGAACATAATGGTATGATGATCATTATTCAAACAAGTCCAGGGGCTGCACAATTAATTGCTCGCTTATTGGATAGTTTAAGTAAAAGTGATGGTGTACTTGGAACAATTGCTGGCGATGATACTATTTTTATTGCACCAACAGATGTCAATAATATCAAAGACACCATTAATCAATTAGAACGACTATTTTCGAAAAATATAAGTTAATTGAGTGCAGACTTAGTAGACGGTTACACTATTTTCCTTAATTTATCCTTAAAAAAGCGACTATGATAATTAGTTGTTATTATTACTCATTGCGTATTAAAAAATTTCATGAAAAAAAATATTTTTATCACGGCAACTGAATTAGTACGAAGTGCAAGTATTTTAGTGCTTTTCTTGTATCTAGGTAAAGTCATTCAATACCTAAGTCATTTACCCATTCCTGGCAGTATTTTTGGTTTGCTATTATTATTTTCAGCATTGAGCCTTCGGTTAATTCCATTAGATTATATATTGCCAACAGGCAGCTTTTTACTTAACTATATTACGCTCTTTTTTGTTCCTGTTGGTGTAGGGTTATTACAATATTCACAATTGTTATCAACCTATTGGGTTACCATTGTAGTAAGCAGTGTGATTAGCACAATAGCAACGTTAATATCTGTTGGCTGGCTTTATCAAAGGTTGTCTAAATGATTTATCTTTATCTTATTGCTACGGTATTGATTTTTTTGGCTGCCCGTAAGCTTTTAAGCCCAATAAAAAGCCCATTAGCTAATCCTCTTTTAGTGAGTATTTTATTTTTTATTGGACTTTTTAGTTTTACCCCACTTATTTACCAAGATTACGCAACAGCAAATATTCCTTTTATTTGGCTTTTAGAGCCCGCTGTAGTTGCGCTTGCTATCCCATTATTTTGTCAAATACAACAAATAAAACAGCAATTTAAGGCAATAATGGTCAGCTGCTCTTTTGGTGTTGTTATTGCCATTTCAACTTGTATATCTATCGCCTTATTATTAACTGACGATAAAGTATTATTACTTTCTTTATTGCCAAAATCTGTGACTAGCCCAATAGCAATGGCTGTGGCCCACGAAACAGGAGGACTAGCATCGTTGGCTGCCGCGGTGGTTATTGCCGTTGGGTTATTAGGGGCGCTAGGTGGCTTTAGTCTACTCAAGTTTTGTAAAATCACGAATCCACAAGCACAAGGTTTAGCAATGGGGTGTAGTGCGCATGCCATTGGCACCGCAAAAGCAATGGAAGTGGGTAATGAACAAGGGGCTTTTAGTTCTTTAGCATTAGTTATCAGTGGTATTTTAACCGCGGTGTTAGCCCCTTTTTTCGCTTGGTTTATCGGTATAATGACGACTATTTAGAAAAAATACCAAGATACTGCTTTTTTACCAAAGCTAACTATGATTATTAATCTCTAACAGTTACTATAGCGCCGTTTTTTTCATGTTAATTTTTTAAGATATTTTGGAGTTCTATTATATGCCATTTCAACCCGGCCAACGTTGGATCAGTGACAGTGAATCAGATCAAGGATTAGGGACCGTCACAGGTATAGAACACCGATTTGTTAATATTGTTTTTACTGCCACGGGTGAATCTCGTCAGTATGCAAAAGCTAATGCGCCATTAACCCGCGTAATTTTCAATGACGGCGATCTTATTCCAAGCCATGAAGGCTGGACGTTAAAGGTTGAATCAAGCACCGAAGCTCATGGCATTTTAACTTACCACGGTATACGACAAGACACCTTGGAAGCCATATCTTTAAAAGAAGTGATGATAGATCACTTTATTAAATTTAATAAACCACACGATCGCTTACTCAATAGCCAAGTAGACCGTCTTGATTGGTTTCGCCTGCGCAAAGATTGCTTACGTTACCAATATGAACAACAACAATCAGAGTTAATGGGCTTAACCGGGGGACGAGTTAGCCTTATTCCGCATCAACTTTATATCGCCGATGAAGTGGGGAACCGCTTTGCTCCTAGAGTATTACTTGCCGATGAAGTGGGTTTAGGAAAAACAATTGAAGCGGGTTTAATTATTCATCAGCAACTGGTGAGTGGCAGAGCCCAACGTATTTTGATCATAGTACCTGAATCATTGATGCATCAGTGGTTAGTAGAAATGCTGCGTCGCTTTAACCTTAAATTTAGTATTTTTGATCATGACCGATGTGTTGAAACCGCCGGAGAAGATGACAGTAATCCTTTTAGTACTGAGCAGTTAGTTTTAGTTAATTTAGGTTTTATCACTAAAAATCCTAAATGGTATGAAGCATTAATCAGCGAAGATTGGGATTTAATGGTAGTTGATGAAGCCCATCATTTAAATTGGCAACAAGATAACCCAAGTATAGAGTATCAATGTATTGAGCAATTGGCTCAAGTTATTCCTGGGGTTTTACTCTTAACAGCCACACCGGATCAATTAGGCCATGAAAGTCACTTTGCTCGATTACGCTTACTTGATTCCGACCGTTTTTATGATTATCAAAAATTTATTGAAGAAGAGTCTCATTATAGTGAAGTGGCTGATGCCGCGAATGCCTTAGTTGAAAAAGAACAATTAACTAACGATCAAGAAAGTACCTTAATCGCTTTATTAAAAGAGACCGATATTAGTGAACAGTTAGTCACACTTAATAGCGATAACTCAGCGAATCAAACAGAAGTACGTCAACAGTTACTAAAGCAACTGCTAGATAGACATGGAACTGGTCGCATTTTATTTAGAAACTCACGTAACACCATTAAAGGCTTTCCGGCACGCGAAATACATCCCGCACCACTAACGATGCCTGAACAGTACCAAGATACAATCAATGAGTTTATGCTGAGTGATTGTCCAGAAGCTCTAGCAAACTCTAAACAAGCTAAGTTTATTTTCACGCCAGAAATGCTTTATGGCCTTGATCATCAAAGTGAAAAATGGACAGATTTTGATCCACGTGTTGACTATTTGATCGACTTACTCAAATCATTAAAAAAAGAAAAAGTACTCGTTATCTGTGCGCATGCACAAACCGCGATAGATTTAGAAGCCGTATTACGTGTTAAAGAAGGAATTCGCGCAGCAGTATTTCATGAAGGTTTATCTATTTTTGAACGTGATAGAGCCGCCGCCTACTTTGCCCAAGATGAAGACAGCGCACAGCTATTACTCTGTTCTGAAATTGGCAGTGAAGGTCGAAACTTCCAGTTTGCACATCATTTAGTGTTATTTGATTTGCCTCTTAACCCAGATTTATTAGAACAGCGTATTGGCCGCCTTGACCGTATCGGACAAACTGAAGTTATTAGATTACATGCCCCTTACTTTGAAGATTCAGCCCAACATTTATTGTTTGATTGGTATCAACAGGGCATGCAAGCGTTTGAACATACCTGCATTACTGGCCGAATAGTCTATGAAGCCTATGGTCAGCAGTTATTATCGTTAGCATTAACCGCACAACAAGCCTCATCAATAGCAGAGAAATTGATTAGTGATACTTGGCAAAAGCACTGTAAGATTAAAGCCGAGCTAGAATCTGGCCGCGATAAGTTACTTGAACTAAATTCATCAGGCCAAGGCCGCGCTCATGAGTTAGTGAAAAAAATAGAGCGCAATGACAGACAAATAGACTTACCTCAATTTATGTTTCAAGCCTTAGATGTATTTGGCGTTCAACAAGATGACAAAGCCGACAATGCCATTGCATTAAATCAAAGTGAACATATGCTTAATAGCAACTTTCCTTGTTTACCTGAAGATGGCTCAACAATAACCTTTGATCGTGATACCGCGTTAATCAATGAAAATTATCAATTATTAACGTGGGATCACCCCATGGTGCGAGGCGTTTTAGATTTAGTGCTTAGCGATGAAATTGGTAATGCCAGCATCGGTTTATTAAAAGCAGAAGCCTTACCTGTGGGCACTTTTTTCCTTGAATGTTTATTCACAGTAGAAGCCACAGCACCTGCACATTTACAACTTGGCCGATATTTACCGACAACACCTATTCGTATATTAGTGGATAAAAAAGGTAATGATCTTGGCGATAAAGTTAGTGAAGCCGTGTTGGATAAACAACTCACACCGGTTAAAAAGATAATGGCTTTGCAATTAATTAAAGCATTAAAATCACAAATTGCGCCACTAGTGACCAAAGCAGAATTTCATGGAGAACAACAAATTTCGGCTATTCAAGCAAAAGCGTTAAAGAGCATGCAAAGCAAGCTAGGCCAAGAGCAACAAAGGTTAACCGCATTGAAAGCCATTAACCCCAGTGTTCGCCAAGCAGAAATTGACTTTCTTGCCCATCAACAAGATGAACTAAGTCATTATATTGATAAGGCGCAGTTAACCTTTGAAGCGGTTCGCATGATAGTGGTTACGCACTAATGGCTGCCAATCCTGACTTTGTTTATCAACCGCCTATGTCACCTTATCTTGATATTGTTTTTCAAGATAAGGACATTGTAGTACTCAATAAAGGCAGTGGCTTGCTAAGTGTGCCAGGCCGCTTACCTGAGCATCAAGACTGTTTACAAAACCGAGTACAACGTGTTTTGCCAACCGCCACCATTGTTCATCGCTTAGACATGGCAACATCGGGTATCATTATCATGGCATTGAATAAGCCTGCTCATGTGGCCATAAGCCGACAATTTGAACAACGACAAACTAAAAAAAGTTATATCGCCCGGGTGTTTGGTAAAGTCGCTGAAATAGAAGGCAGTGTTGATTTACCTTTAATTTGTGATTGGCCAAACAGACCAAAACAAATAGTTGATCATGACAATGGCAAAAAATCACTGACTAATTACAGCGTACTTAGCTATTCGACAATGAGTTCAGGCGATGAAAGCACATTAATTGAACTTAGACCCGTTACCGGTCGTTCTCATCAATTACGGGTGCATATGTTAGCCTTAGGCCACCCTATTTTAGGTGACCGACTATATGCGCATGAAAAAGCATTGACGATTAGCCCTAGATTACAACTTCATGCCAGAAATTTAAGTTTAACCCACCCAGTTACTGGCGAATTGCTCTGCTTTGTTAGCCCTTGTCCATTTGATTAGCAATAGTTTATTAATGGAATTGCTATTATAGGCTTTAGTATTGAAGCTTTGATATTGAGGCATTAGCATTAAGGCCTTTAGTGTTCATGCCTAGACATAAACACTAAGTAAATATAAAGGAGACTTAACAGACCACTTTGTTACTAACCGTATTGTGCCTATTTTTGCTTAGAAATCAAATCATAGGCAGCTTGAATATCTTGCGTTTTTTCTTTTGCCGCTTCCATCATCGCTGGCGGTAGGCCTTTTGCGATTAATTTATCAGGATGATGTTGCGACATTAATTTTCGATAGGCTTTTTTGATATCTCGCATTGAAATATCCTTGTTAACACCTAAAATTTTATAAGCATTATCAAGTTGCCCTGCTCTGGTTGTTGCATTACCCCCATTAAATTGATGATTTCCTTGTCCTGATTGCTGATGAAAGGCTTCACTCGCCATAATCATTTCAAGCAAGTTATTTAACTGACGAGCAGAATAGCCTAAAAATTTGGCAATAGTGTGCAATACTTCACGCTCTTTCGTGTCCAAATCGCCATCAATAAAAGCGACTTGAATTTGAATTTCTAAGAACATTAGTAATAAATCATGACGATTACGGCAAATCCGCTTAAATTTAACCAAACGCTCTTTTAATGGAAATCCGACCGACTTACCTTCACGAAAAGCCGCTTGTGCTTGTTCTCGCAATTCATTGGTGAGACCAAGTTTGTCCATATAAGCACTGGCAAAAGCAATTTCATGGTTAGTAACCTGTCCTTTAGCTTTAGCTACATGTCCCATCACAGAAAAAGTAGCGTAAAAAAAAGCGGATTGACGAGTAACATCATCAGATTTACCTTCCGTCATCCCGTCAAAACTAAAACCTCTACCTCGGTCAAACATATGGCCAAGCCAAAGACCTAATAAAGCGCCAAATAAACTTTTACTCAGCATAAAGCCAAATAACAACCCTAAAACTTTCCCCCAGATACGCATACTTATTTTATTACCTTATTCTTAATCTGCTATTTACCTGCTACATATATAACCTCTCCACTTGAAGATGCGTGTTTCAGGAAGTCTGAGCGATGCATATTCAAGTGGAACGGGTATAGCTACCATATTACATTTGCTATATCATATACGCTTCATCACGTATATTTAAGATAACCTTAAAAATAAATGTTTCTTTTCCGAAAATTTTCTTCCTGTAGCGTTTTGTTAACGATGGTATTATCTTTACCTACGTTGGCAGTTACCCCTGAGCAAGAAGCTGTAAAATCACAACTTCAATGTCCTATTCCAACTTTTCTACCTATAGTAACTGATACTGCACCCGTCACCGATGATAGCATTCATATTACGTCAAAGTACTCCAGTATTGAAAAAGATCAGGTTGCCAACTTTAGTGGTGATGTTACGCTTAGCGATAACAACCAAACCATAACGGCTGATCAACTAACATTTAATCGACTACTGATGAGATTTAATGCTCAAGGAAATATACATTATCAAAACCTAAGCATTGATATTCTTGCCGACGAGCTAAATACCAGTAAAAATGACAAATCCAGTATCATGCTCAATACCTCGTATCAACTTTATGGCAACCCCGGTCATGGTAGTGCCCGTGAATTACAAATCAATTCAAAAGATGGCTTAAGTTTGTTAGATTCAACCTATACAACCTGTATAGGTGATGAACCTGACTGGCAAATAAAGGCATCTGAAATTGAAATATCAGCTGATGGTAGTACAGGCCAAGTTTATCATGCTCAAGTTAGACTTTTCGATGTACCCATTTTATATTTACCTTATTTTTCATTTCCCGTTTCAAATCAGCGTAAAAGTGGTTTCTTATATCCTAAAATTGGCAGCAGCAGTAATTCAGGTTTAGAAATTGAAGCGCCTTATTATTGGAATATCGCCCCCTATATGGACGCGACTATTACGCCTTATTACATGTCTGAACGTGGTACGCAATTAAAAACTGAATTTCGTTATTTAACCGATCTGCAATCAGGTAATATTAATATTGAGTACTTAAATAAAGATAATTCAATAACGTTAAACGATGACGCCCGTTACCTTTTAAGACTAAAGCATGTAGGTACATTTTCAGATAATTTTCGCGCCTATATTGATTATACGACCATCAGTGATGACAACTATTTAGTCGATATTAGCTCAAAAGAATATAACTCAAACGATGCTTATTTGTACCAAATAGGTGAGCTTTCTTATTTTGGAGAAAACTGGCAAACCACGATGAAAACACAAGATTTTGAAGTACTTGGTAATCATCAATCGAGTTATAAAACCTTGCCTCACATTGAAGTATTAGTCCAACAACCCTTCACACTTTTATCAGAACAAGCAGTACAAGGACAATTTGAACTCTATTCTGAATTAACGAGATTTAAAGCAGAAACCAATCAACAACTCAGCGCTAATCGCTACCATATAGAAGTGGGTTTAAGTTTTCCGGTATCAACCCCTGCCTGGTTTTTAAATTCAGAGCTTAAGTTAATGCATACCTATTACCAACAAAACAACATTCAAGAGGGAAGTGAATTAACAAAAAATGTTAACCGTACGCTACCTAAAGTAAGATTTCATGGCGGCATCAATTTCGATCGAACACTATCCTTGTTTGGTCATAATTACACCCAAACTATAGAACCACAAATACAATACTTATATATTCCAGAAGAAGATCAAACAGACATAGGCCTCTACGATACCACTAATTTACAAGATGATTATAATGGTTTATTTAGAGACAGAAGTTATAGTGGTTTAGATAGAATTTCTGGTGCCAATCAATATACTTGGGGTATAACAAGCCGAGTACTTGATCAATCAAATCTAGAAATTTTTCGCTTAAGTGTCGGTCGAATACAATATTTAGCCGACGATAATATTTTTGATGAACTTATTGATAAGACTAATACCATTAATGACGATACTACTGATGATACCCTAAACAGTCAGCAGTCTTCGCTCGCCGCAAATTTATTTTATCGATTAAATAACAAATGGCAAATCAGTAGTGATATTCAATATAACACAATAGAAAGCTTCACCAATAAAAGCCAAGTGTCACTAAACTACCAAATTAATAAATATAATTCAGTTCAATTGAACCATAGGTACACTCGTAATGTCTCAGGTAGTAGCTTAGAGCAAGCATCAGTATTAGCTAACTTTGCTATTAGTAAAGACTGGGCTTTTGTAGGGCGATTTACTGAAGACGTAAAACAAAGCCGTAGTTTAGAAAATTATGCCGGCATACAATATGAAAGTTGTTGCTGGGCTATACGTATAGCGTATCATAGATATATAAACTCAAACTTAAGCGATGATGGCTTATTCAATGAAAACCGCCATGAATTTAATAGTGGTTTCGTGCTACAGTTCATCATCAAAGGGCTAAATGGCAAACAAGGCGCCATTGGCACACAAGAAATGTTTGATTCAAGTATTTTTGGCTATAAACGCCCTTACTACTTACAAAACTAATGACTGTTCACCTAATCATTAATAAAATCAAATATATAAAAACTAACAATGCACCATAACCAAGATATATAATTCATGAAAAATTTAGTTAAAATATTAATTATCACCTACACATTTTATGCAGGGTTTCATACACAAGTTCAAGCAAAAGAAGAAATGCTGGACAAGGTTGCCGCCATTGTCAACGGTGGCGTAGTACTTGAATCAGAAGTGCAAGACTTACTGAAAAATATAAAACAACAATCAGAAAAAAACAATCAAGCACTACCTTCTGACAGCGCATTACGTACACAAGTCATGGATAAACTGATTAATGATAGTTTAATTGTTCAAATTGGTGAACGTATAGGCGTACAAGTTAGTGATGCTCAATTAGATCAAACCATTGCCAATATGGCCAAAGAAAATAAATTAACCTTATCTCAGTTTCGCCAAGCCATCATTAGTGATGGTGAAGATTATGAAAAATATCGTGAAAATGTTCGTATAGAGCTAATTTCAGGTGAAGTGCGCCGTAATAGTGTTAGACGCCGTATTTATATTTCACCACAAGAAGTATCTAACTTATTAGAATTAATGCAAGAGCAAACCAACAATGATGTGGAATATCATCTGGGTCATATCTTAATTGAATTCCCTTCAGATGCGACACAAGCAGAGATGATCACAAGTAAAGAGCGTGCTAATAAAGTTATTGAACTCCTTAATAATGGTTCAAACTTTACTAAAATAGCTATCGCCTCATCAGGCGGCACGAATGCCTTAAAAGGTGGTGATTTAGGTTGGAAAAATATCAACGAAATGCCCACACTGTTTTCTGAGCTCATTGCCGGAAAAAATAAGGATGCTGTAGTAGGCCCTATTCGAACAGGTCTAGGTTTTAGTATTGTAAAAGTACTCGATGTCCGTGGCCGTAAAGTAGTTGAAGTTGAAGAAGTAAAGGCTAGCCACATATTAATAAAACCCTCTGTTATTTTAAGTGAAGCCAAAGCAGAAGCACAATTACAAGATATGCTCAATAAAATTAATGCTGGAGAAGCAAAGTTTGCTGATTTAGCTAAAGAATTTTCTGAAGGACCTACTTCTGTTCGTGGTGGCGACTTAGGCTGGGCAGATCCCAATAGTTACGACCCTGCCTTTAAAAATGCATTAGCCTCTATGAAAGTTGGTGAATACCACAAACCATTTCGCTCATCTTTTGGTTGGCATATTGCTCAGTTAAATGATCGTCGTATAGTTGATGCTACATCACAAATGAATGAAAAGCGTGTTTATCAAATCCTGCATAATCGTAAATTTGGTGTTGAAAGTGATAGATGGATCAAAGAAACTCGCGATGAAGCTTATATCGAAATTTTTGAACAGGATAAATAGAAATGACTACTCGCATAGCGATTACTCCTGGTGAGCCCGCCGGTATAGGACCTGATTTAGTTGTTTCTATAGCACAGCAGGCTTGGCCAGTACAACTTGTCGTCGTTGCATCAAAGGAACTAATAAAACAGCGTGCTGAACAACTAAATTTGCCCATAACATTAATTGATTATGATGCTAACCTTGAGCCTATCCCTCAAGTTGCTGGTACCTTAACCATATTAGATATACCACTTGCTCAGCCATGTATCCCAGGTACCCTTGATACCAACAATGGTGCTTATGTTGTTGAGACCTTAAAAGTGGCTAGTGATAAAAATATGTCAGGGGAATTCGAGGCAATAGTAACAGGCCCCGTGCATAAAGGTTTAATCAATAAATCGGGCGTTCCTTTTAGCGGTCATACCGAGTATTTTGCTAATCAAGCTAACTGCCCTGATGTCGTAATGATGTTAACTACCAAAGGTTTACGTGTTGCATTAGTGACTACTCACATACCACTTGCCTATGTAGCAAAAGCCATCACTTTTGAGAGGTTACAGAAGGTAACTCGTATACTACACAAAGATTTGCAAAGTAAGTTTGGTATAAAAAACCCGAAAATATATGCTTGCGGTATTAATCCTCATGCCGGTGAAGATGGTCATTTAGGTAGAGAAGAAATAGACATAATGGAACCAGCCTTTGCCGAACTAAGAGCAGAAGGCATTAATGTTATTGGTCCCCTACCAGCGGATACCATATTCCAAGAGAAATACTTAAAAGATGCTGACGCTATTTTAAGTATGTACCATGATCAAGGTTTACCTGTATTAAAATACAAAGGCTTTGGTTCGTCCGTTAATATTACATTAGGTTTACCTTTTATTCGCACCTCAGTTGACCATGGAACTGCATTAGAACTAGCAGGAAATGGATCAGCAGACTCTGGTAGCATGATAGAAGCCATTGGCAGTGCAATCAACCTAGTCAATAGCAGTAAATAATACAGGTCTGTCTTTAGTCAGACCATAAGAGATATTTTCATGAACAGTAAAACCCATTTAGGCCACCAAGCAAAAAAACGCTTTGGCCAAAATTTTCTTCATAATGATGCCGTCATCAGCGATATTATTGATGCTATTAATCCTGAGCCAGGAGAAAACTTAGTCGAAATAGGCCCTGGTCTTGGTGCTTTAACTGAGCCCGTAATAGAACGAGCAAAAAAATTATCTGTTGTTGAGCTTGATAGGGATTTAGCTAAAAGATTACGTCATCACCCTTTTTTGGCGCCGCACTTAACTATTTATGAAACCGATGCCTTAAGCTTTGACTTTGCCCAACTAGCAACAGATAACAAACCATTACGCATTTTTGGGAACTTGCCTTATAACATTTCCACACCGTTAATTTTTCACCTATTAACGTTTAAAGACAAAGTTCAAGACATGCACTTCATGCTACAAAAAGAAGTAGTTCAACGCATGGCTGCTGGGCCACACTGTAAAGCTTACGGGCGATTATCAATTATGACCCAATACCAGTGCGAAGTAATTCCAGTAATGGAAATAGGTCCTGAAGCATTTAAGCCCGCACCAAAAGTCGATTCTGCTATCGTGAGGTTAATACCACACAGTGACATTAAAAATCCAGTAAAAGAGATAAGTGCCCTTAATACAGTCTGTTTGGCTGCGTTTAATCAACGTAGAAAGACTATCCGTAATAGCTTTAAAAATCTCATTAGCGTAGCACAATTAGAAAGCCTTAATATTGATGCCAATTTACGTCCAGAAAATTTAACCCTTGATGATTACATCATGCTCGCTAATTTTATTGTTGATAACCCACCAGAGCCAATGATTACTACAAATAATAAAAAACTTTCACGACGTGCAATGAAAAGAGCTGAAGAGCAAGATTAATGGCTAAAATGCTAGAGTTCAAATCTCTATATACTCATGATATATCAAGAGGCGAGTTTCATATTGAGGTAACATGAGCATATATTTAGTGGGTGATATACAAGGCTGTTATAGCGAACTAATTGCTTTATTAAAGCAGGTTTCTTTCAATAGCGAAGTTGATCAACTCTATGTAGCGGGTGATCTTGTTGCTAGAGGGCCCGACTCTTTAGCTACGCTACGTTTTATAAAATCACTTAAGGGCTCGGCAAAAATAGTATTGGGTAATCATGATCTACATTTACTTGCCGTTTATGCCGGTATCAAAAAAGTAAAAAAACAAGATCGACTTAACACATTGCTAGATGCTGACGATGTGGATAAATTAATGGATTGGTTAGCACAACAACCATTATTGCAAAGGATAGGTAATGATAACGCCTACATGAGTCATGCAGGTATTTCACCTCAATGGACTTTAGCAGAAGCGATAGCGCAAGCTACGTTTGCTCAACAGCGGCTGAGCTCAAGTAATAGAAACGCATGGTTGTCATCAATGTACGGTGAAAAACCGAATAATTGGCCGCAAGCCAAAACCGAGATAGAAAAATTTCGCTATACAATTAATGCATTTACTCGTATGCGTTACTGTTATAGGAATAAAAACCTAGAATTCGAAAACAAATCCGCTCCCAGCACTATTAATAACAATCAACAATCGAACACCACGTTATTGCCTTGGTATGAATTATCATCAACCATCAATGAAACATCTTGGGTTTTCGGCCACTGGGCTTCTTTGATGGGTAAATGTTCACATCAAAATATTTATCCATTAGATACAGGCTGCGTTTGGGGCAATCATTTAACACTGCTACGCTGGCATGATAAAAAAGTATTCATTGAACCCGCACATTAAGTATTCAGTAAACTGATATAAGCGATAAAAAAGTGGCTTAGATTTTTACACTTAAAACGTTAAAACGACTATAAAAGCACCCTACAATCAGTTATTTTTGCTTTTACATGCCAAAAATCAACAACAACTATTGACAACACCCACCACAGCTTTATAATCTACGTCGCTTGAAGTTAGTTTTATATTTTTGTACACCATTTCGATGTTATGTTTTGCTTGATTACCCATAATAGGTTTTTGACCCGTAATAAATAACCCGTCCTGTTTTATAAGTAATAGCAACACTTTTTAGCAAACCCGCTTTCATCATTTTTTTTGACCTAGTTGAAAATAAATGAAAGAAGCTAAATTACTCATAAATAAATTAGGATACTCTTATGTCTACTACTACTGGTACAGTAAAATGGTTTAACGAAGCTAAAGGTTTCGGTTTCATCGAACAAGAAAATGGCCCTGACGTTTTTGCTCATTTCAACGCGATTGTTGGTGACGGTTTCAAAACTTTAGCTGAAGGTCAAAAAGTTGAATTCACAGTTACTGATGGTCAAAAAGGCCCTCAAGCTGAGAACATTGTTGCTCTTTAATTTTTATTAATTAAAAGTACAAAAAAAGCGAGTCACCTTAAGGTACTCGCTTTTTTATTATAGAGCTTTATGTCTCTAAATATTTCAGGAATAAAAATCAATAATTTATTACTGCACTGAATTCAATACAAACAAACTATTTAACCACCGTAAACCTGGTGCATTTAACCCAAACCTGTCTATTCTACAATATTAATATTCCACACTAATTTGATAGGAAGAAAACTTACGCATATTAATAACCCCCTGCTCAAAAATCAAATATTGACCTTTTATACCTAACAAAACGCCTGATACACTCGGTGTTTTATCAAAGTTAAACGAACTAATTTTAGTTAAATATTGGCTGACAGGGTAATTTATCTCAACGATTTTTTCATCTAGCAATTGCACTGCATCATCACCAAACTTAAGTGAAATATCGTCTAAACGCTCCTTTATTTGAGGGATCAGCACTTTAGCTTCAGCTTTGAGATCAATGGCCTCATTACTTCCCTTAAGCATTGCACGCCAATTAGTTTTATCACTAATATATTCAGCTAAAGCTGTTTCAACTAACCCTGATTGCAAGCGAGTACTCACTTTAAAAATAGGTAATGCTTGTGTAGCCCCTTGGTCAATCCATCGCGTTGGTATTTGAGTATGACGAGTTATACCTACTTTTAACGCTGAGGTATTTGATAAATAAACATAGTGATCTACCATGCAATGTTGTTCACCCCATTGTGGTTCTCGACAAGTACCAAGGTGATGATGGCAAGTTTCAGGCTTCATAATACACATATCACACTGCGCCAGTTTAATCATACAAGGGTAACAAAACCCCTGAGAGTAACTTTTTTTAGTCGTTTTACCACAGTGTTTACAAGCAATTTTACCATGAAAATTTAATGTGACTGTTTTGCCTATTATTGGATTCAAGGCAATACTTTGCTGCTCAGTAGTGTCCGAGTTTATCGTGGCTAAAGGTAATTGGTATTGTACTAAGTTATTAGTATCAAGTTGCGCCGTTAATTTTTCTACAGCGCCTATTTTACTTATTGGCATGTTTACTCTCTATAATTGACTTTAATATTAACAATGTACTTTTTCGTGTTTGTTAACTACTTTCAGTTGGCTTTACTCGTTGTAATATTTTTTCTTGATTCATTGGTTGGCGACGAGAAGTGAAGTTAGTCTAGTCTCAAACCATAAATCAATAGTGGTCACTACACATTAATGCAAACACTAATGGTCTACTTTTCCGCGTAGGGCTTTGTTAGCACTAGCCTTCTTCTTTAAATCTAATCGCCTGAGCTTCGATCCCTTTGTCGGCTTAGTTGGTCTCCTAGATTTTTGAACGACCATTACAGATATGATTAACTCTCTAAGCCGCTTTAGGGCATCGTCTTTGTTCAATGATTGAGTTCTAAATGATTGCCCTTTGATAATGATAATACCATCACTTGATATGCGACTATCTGATAGCTTTAGCAATCTATCTTTGTAAAGGGAAGGTAATGAAGATCGCTTAATATCGAAACGTAAATGTATCGCGGTTTCTACCTTGTTTACTCGTTGGCCTCCTTTTCCGGTGGCCCTTATTCCAGTAAGTTCAATTTCCCAATCAGCGAGAGCGACTGTATTTGATATTTTTAGCATGATTTTCCTTGAAAATAATATACCCACGCCACTTCAAAATGCGAGCGTTAAAAAGCCTGATCTAGTCATGGTCACTATGCATCTTTTTATTAATGATTGTGTTACCTTAAAACCAGGTGCAACAGTGAGCATTTTTCACTCAGTCGTCCTCATAAACTATAGTAGGTATAACACTGAACCTAGCTACCAAATGAACAATATTGATATCTCTAGCACTTTTATTTATCATTATTTAAAATAACTAACATTTTCTCTTTATGACTCAAAACAACACGTGGACTGTTTATTTTCTTCGCTGTAATGACAATAGCCTGTATACAGGTATCACTACCGACATAAAACGACGCCTACACCAACACAATAATACTAAGCTGGGAGCAAAGTATACGCGAGCCAGACGCCCAGTAAAACTTGTTTATAGTGAAACCACTCTAGATAAAAGCACAGCGAGTAAACGTGAGTATCAATTACGAACACTGACTAAAAAGGAAAAAGAAAAATTAGTATTAGCTTACCCTGCTTCCTCTATCATTAATTAGAGGTCTGCTGAGTTCCTTTTACGATCATTTTTTTCGATTTATGAACTAACTACTGTTAGAATGCCCTGTTTGTTGGCTTAGTACTAAATTAACAGTAAATCAGTACTAAATTTTATTTAAAAATGAAAGTTGTAACTATGTCACAAGAGAAAATGTTTATTGAACAATACTGCCCTATTAATGATGAGCAAATCAGCTTTACTCGTCAACAAGGGAGCGATTTTGCTAAAAAAGTGGCTGATGATTTTAATCCCCTGCACAATATTGAAGCCAAACGGTTTTGTGTACCCGGCGATTTGCTCTTTTCAGTAATCATCGCTAAATCAGGCCTACATAAAGAAATGAGTTTTAACTTTTCAGGCATGGTAAACGATAGCATAGCATTAACTTTTCCTAATGAAATCATTAATGATTTTGATATTGTAGACAGTAAAAACAAAACCTATTTAACCGTTGAGGCAAGTGGTGAAAAAACCCACTCTGCATCATTAATAAATGCCTTAACCAAAGCTTATGTAAATTTTTCTGGTCATACTTTTCCTGATATTTTAGTCAAATTAATGACAGAAAATAATATCATGATTAATCCTGCTCGCCCGATGGTGATGTATCAATGCATGAAGATAAGCTTAGAGCGCCTAGACATTACGACACTGACATTGAAGTTAGCGAAAACCAGTATAACTATCGAAGGAAAGCGCGGTGATGCTTGGCTTGAGTTTGATTTAATCAGTGAAGGTAAAATAGTTGGCCATGGTAAAAAACACATGCTATTAAGTGGTTTACGTGAATATTGCCAAGATAGTGTTGATGGCATGGTAGCACAATATAAAAACTCAAAAACGGCTTATCGTGGCAATTAATTCACTACGTGCGCTTCTGAACTGATACTTAGCTGCTTATCATTTAAAGCGCGTTTATTTATATTTCTGCTCAAAATCAATTCGCTGTGCTTGTTTTTCTTCGCTGCAAGAGGCAAAAATAGCTAAGCTTTTAGGGCGATTGCACTGAGCGGGTTGCTGATAAAACTTAAGCCATGCTTGTTTTTTATTGCCTTGATATTTTGATTTAATAACAATAACATTATTGGTCTTAAACGGTGTACCCGCTGCTATGTTTATATGCGTATTCTGTTTATAAGTCTTACTATAATGACTACTTTTATTGTTACTTTTTTTCTTACCTTTACTCTTCGTTTTCTGCTTGGGCTTGCCCTGTCCCCCTTTCTCACATTGCCACCAGTTATCACGTGCTTTATCTTCTTTGGCTCGTAAACTAAGACCACGTTGTGATGAATAACCATGCCGTTGCATTGCTTGAATACCATGTAATTTGTCTAATAAGTGTTTGCAGTGTTGTTTGGCCTCACTTTCTGAAGCAAACAAGAGTAAAGAGCTAATAAAAATTATTAATTTAATAAGAGGCATTTATTCATCCTTGAGTGTTTCTATTTATTACTTTCTACCAACACTTTTCTATGGCCGTTTTCTATAAACACTAATAATAGACTAAAAGTAGACTATGATTAACTTAATGACTCAGACATAGATGTTACTGATGAAGTTACTCATGACAATTTTACTTATACTCCTTACATCAATAGCTCAAAGTGCATCCCTGCCAAAGCCAGCGATTCAACAAGCAACAACCTATAAAGCCATTACTGACATTAACCAATATTGGCTGTCTGAAAAACTTGATGGTATGCGTGGCTATTGGAATGGCACACATTTATTCACGCGCCAAGGCAACCTTATACATAGCCCTAAATGGTTCACCAAAAACTGGCCTGACAATGTAATGGATGGCGAATTATGGATTAAAAGAGATTATTTTCAACAAACGCTCTCTTGTATCAGAAAAAAACGCATTGATGAAGCTTGCTGGCAATTTGTTCGCTTTATGATATTTGACCTTCCTGAGCATGGCGGCACCTTTACCCAACGAATATCAGTCATGGAAAAATTGATGAAGAAAGAACAATCACCCTTTTTATCCATGATTAAACAATTTAAACTCACGACGGTTGAGCAACTACATCAAACCCTTGATAACGTAGTCAACAATAGCGGCGAAGGGTTAATGTTACACCATGGCAGTGCTTATTATCATATTGGTAGAACCGCTAGTATAATGAAGCTAAAAAAGCACTATGATGCAGAAGCAGAAGTGATAGCGCACATTGAAGGCAAAGGTAAATATCGAGGTGCATTAGGCGCTCTTCAAGTAAAAACAATTGAGGGTATCATTTTCAAAATAGGTTCGGGGTTTACTGATCAAGAGCGTCATCAGCCACCAGCCATTGGCAGCTTAATTACCTTTAAATACAATGGTAAAACCCAAGCTGGTATACCTAAAGTCAACAACTGTCACAAAATGAGTTATCCAGTGATTTCAGGGTACTTATCCACATGACCAGTAGCAAACACCATTAGTGTCACAACAAACATACACATGATACTTACCTCTTTACTAAGCTATCGAACCAGTGGTTAATAGTTGGCATGATTGCCTAAGGTATTGTGTAAGCTTGCTGAGTTGAATCAAGTAACTGAGGGTATCAAAAGGGGTGCTTGCTCTACTTCTGTGACAAGTCGATGGAGAGGGGGGGGGATGCGATTTTCCTTCGGTAGTATTTATATATACTGCATTCGTAAGCAGATATGGTTTTTCTGAAAAACCTGCTAAAAATAATATTTTATAACTCTATCATACCATGAAAACAACCACCTTCATCTTACTGGTTCGAAGCAAAGCTTCATAGTACTTGATAGCATGTCTTATGATGGTCTGATACCCATGCTATAGGTATAGTCTGTATACTCCGAATAAGAGTAAATTGAGGTGGCCTAGTATGTAGGTAGATACTTGTATATAAGTATACTGTACAAGTGTGCAGTGCAAGTACAATGTTTGCCTTATGGTAGTGGTGTGGTAGTGCAGTAGTAGTTGGAATGCAGTCAATGTATAGGTCAGTAGTGATTGTATGTTGATGTATAGTATGGAAGATATACTTTAGAATTCAAATTAGATGTAATGCAACTCATTGAAATACAGGTGTTAATAATATATACAGGCTAATATGAGATGGTAATATTAGGACATAAATGGTACTATTAACACTCAATTATCGAAGTAGAATTACATGTAATGAAGCTCACAATCATTACTCTATTTAGGTAGTACAAAGCATACAATCAAACTTTATCCTATAAGTAGGCAATGAATATGGTTAGAACTTTGAGGCAGATGAGGCTATTAAGCTATCTGGTATCTGGTATCTAGTTTATTCGTATCATAACTAGCTCACTTCATCTCTCATAACTACCAACATTGTAAACTACTTCATTATTAATGGTTCTTACCCCGTGAAGGAAGTTCCATTTGTAAATAGGAGTACATATATATGCCGATTACGTGGAAAAACTTAGGACAATCATCAAACTCAGGTAACAGTTTAATAGCTAATTCTAGCGATACTATTACAGGTGGCATCAAGTCATTACAGCAAGCTGCACAGAGTATGCAAGATAGTGAAATATCTCAGTACAAACAAGAAGGTAAAGACAACACAGCTAAAGCATTCAATCAACTTAGTTCACTTAAAGCTGATGATACTGATGGACGTGTAGCATTACTAAAATCATATACTGGTCAGAATGTAGATGAGCAAGCATTAGCTAAAGTTAACTTTAATCAATCTGGTTCAGGTGCTATTAATGAACAACTCAAACTTGAAACTAAACGTGAGAATATAGCTAATCAAAAAGCTATTGATGCATATGGGCCATTCGATACCACAGGCTTGACTGTCAAAGAATTCTCATCACAATTACAAGGTACATTACGCAATGATGAATCACTTACAGAATCTCAGAAGACTGATATTTATGTTAATCAGTATAAAAGGTTTGGTGATAGATTAGCTCTAGCTAACCAAGAAGCTCAACTTAAGAAGTTAAACAATCCAACTATTACGCCTAATAATTCATGGACTAAGTTAGATGCCAATACTCTTTATAATAAAGAGACAAGTGAAACTAAAGCTTTGAATACTGCTGGTTCAGATACTAGTAACCTAACTGTTAACCCTGATACTGGTAAACCTTTCACAGGTGCTCAAGATAAAGCATATGGCTTCTATCAACGTGCTATCAAGAGTATAGATATATTAGATAATATAGTTGCAGAAGGCTTTAACCCTGCAGACATAGCTGAGAATGCTGCTGCTGGTGTACCTTTAGCTGGTAATATATTAGCAAGTAAAGAACATCAACAATACTATCAAGCACTAGATGATGTACTTAAGGCTGTTCTACGTGATGAATCAGGTGCTGCAATACCTGAAAGCGAAATATCATCATACCGTGAGACTTACTCACCTAGAATTGGTGATAGTTCTGAAGTAGTTATACAAAAACGTAACTCATTAGATGCTCTGATTAATCAATTTAAGGTTAAGTCTGGTAATCGTAACTTTAGTCCAGTTGCTCCTGTTACTAACACTATCCAAGAATCTGCTGGTAATGCTGACGTACCTGAGGGAACTAGTGTTCAATTAGATGATGCAACTAAAGCTGCATATGATAAGTATGGGGTGAAGCACTAATGGCTAATATTAATGAATTACAACAAGCATTAGTCAAGGCTGATGCTGCTGGGGATACTGATGCAGCACAACTATTCGCTAACCAGATTAATAAATTAAATTCACAACAACCTGAAAATACTCAACCAGAGTATGAAGCAAGTACAAGTGACAAAGTTAGGTTAGCGGCTCAAGGTGCAACCTTTGGTTTTGCTGATGAGATTGAAGCTGGTGCTAAAACTGGCTTTGGTTGGCTTGGTGATTATGAGCAAGAACGTGACTCTATCAGAGAAGAGAACCAAGAGTTTAGAGACAATGCTCCACTTGAGGCTTTAGGTTATGAGATAGGTGGTGGTGTAGCTACAGCTTTCATACCCGGTGCTGGTGCTGCTAACGTAGCTAGACTTGGTTCAGGTGTTACTAAAGTATTAAGCCTGACTGATAAAGTTAATAAGTTTAAGAATATTGCGAAGGTAGCTGTTAATACTGCTAAGAATAGTAAGCTAACTAATAATGTTATTACTAACAATGCAGTTACTCGTAATTTAACTAATGGCAATGCCCGCAATCTATTGGCACAAGGTGTAGCAAGTGGTGTTGGTTACAATAAAGATACTGACACATTACTAGATGATGTTGTTAAAGATGGACTACTGTCACTAGGTGTTGGTAAAGTATTGAGTGGTGCAGGCAAGGCTATTAGTGTTGCTGCTCGTAACTCACCTGTCGCTAAAGCTCTATTCAATGATACATCAAGTGTTATGGGTGATTTCAAGATAAGCCAAGACTTGCAGAGCCTAGTTAAGACAGGTCAACTGACAGAAGATGTATTGATGAGTGCATACGACAAGAAAGCTAAACAACTGGCTAGTATTGGCTCATCACGTTTGCCTCAGTTAGCAGACTTTGATGAGTTTCAAGGCATGGTTAGCACTGCTAACAGAAGAGTAGGCCATTCTGGCAACTTGAGTGGTAGAGCTAATGCCGTAGGCAGAGAAACTGGTGAAACTATTGCAGATTCACAAGCAGTTCGAGCCAGTGAGATACAAGATTCATTAGTTAATACTGTTGACCCAAGAGTGGCTGAGACCACTGCAGGTTTAGAGGCTGAGAATGCAATACGAGCTAATATAAGCCCTTCTAGCCGGTTTTTAGTAGGTAATGAGACTGCACAAGATATAGCTGATGACTTGGCTCACACAAGAGCACCAAGAGCCAGAGAGTCAGTAGATGCAAGTGGTGAGTTTATAGATAATAGATTCAATGCAACCACTAGAGCAGATGGTTCAAACTCAACTACATTCAATATTAAAGCTGATGAAATACTTGATAATGGTAGAGTTAACTTTCAGAGATTGAATGACAATGTTACTAAAGGCATATCTAAACAAGTAGACCCTTTATACAAAGCAGCTTATGCAACTCAAGATTTTGGTCTTAATCAATTACCTAAAAGCTTAACTTCTAATAAAGTATTTAAGTCAGCACTTAAGTCTGGTAGGGCTGCTGCACAGAATAAGCTTAATGCTCAGGGCTCAACTAAAGTACCAACACCATTTCATATTTTAGATTTTACCAAAAGACAGTTGGATAACATTTCTAAGAGTCGTACTGCTTCACCTTCAGAAAAGGCAGATGCCATGGCATTGAAGCAACAACTATTAACTCCAATGAGGGCAGCTTCACCTCAATATGTAAAAGCTTTAGATTCACAAGCTGCTGTTTATAAGGAGTTAAGTGGTATTACTCGTGGGAAAGACCTCTTTGGAACCAGTGAGGAGAATGCACTGGATATACTTGATGGTATTACTAATCAAGATGCAGGTGCTGTAGCCGCAGGGTATGGTCGTGAAATGGCTGAAACTATACTAAATAGTAAAGGTATTAATAGCATACATGATAAAGCAGTTAGTGAAGCTAGCTTGGATAGGCTTTCTAAGATGACTATTGCATTTGATAACCCTGAGGCTTTGAAAGAAGTTATTGAAGGTGGTTTGGATGCTAATCAGAAAGCAATGAGAGCAGCATACTTAACAGGTAAAGCACCTAAAGGACAACAAAGTTTATTTGATAGATTGAATGAAGTTGACGCTAAAGATGCTGAATTTTATATAGCCGCTACAAGCTTTGCCAAGCAACCTAAGCTGTCTTCTTTATATTATGCTGTTAGATCATTTGGACAGACTGCAGCCTCTAAGATGACTCCTAAAGAGGTTATACAGCACATGCAACGTACCTTGTACAAAGATATTGGTAAAGAGGATTTTAACAAACTTCTTACAGGTAACTTGGATAAGATACCTTATGAGAAGTGGGATAGAATATTAGAAAAGATTGGTGCTACTGGTGCGAGAGGCATTATTCAGGCTAAAGAATCATCTGACTAATTGGCAATTAAAAAAGAAAGGAGTCTTGTGCTCCTTTGTGTTGCAACTAACTTTTCGGAGGGCGTATAGCCCAGGCCATTATGCGCGTAGTTCTCTCATAAGTTGAAAGCTCTACGTAGTGATAATAAAACTAAAGCACTGAACTAATCAATAAAATAATTGCAAATGGCATTCTCAGTGTAAATAAAACGACCATTTTATTTACACTTCTCGAATAACAATATTCCGACATAAATTATCTTGCTTTAACGTAAAACAACCCGTAAATTAATCTATGTAAATAAAACCTACCTTTATTTTAGGATTGTTATGAAAATCGGCTATGCACGTGTAAGCACGGACGAGCAATCAGAAAACGCTCAATTGGATGCATTGGAGGCGGAAGGATGTGAACGCATTTTCCAAGAGAAATGTAGTGGTAGATCAAAACAACGGCCCGAACTAGATCGTATGATTGACACACTTCGTGTTGGTGATGTCGTTGTTGTCCAGCGACTAGATAGGTTAGGTCGTAGTTTAAAAGATTTAATTGAGTTGCTAGATGGCTTCAAATCGCAACAGGTACAGTTCATTAGCTTGAATGAGAGTATTGATACAACAACAGCAGTAGGTGAACTAGCGTTTCATATGATAGGTTCTATCGCTCAATTTGAACGAAGGTTAATTTCAGAAAGAACAAAAGCAGGACTTGAAGCTGCAAGAGCGCGAGGCCGCAAAGGTGGTCGTAAAGCAAAGTTATCAGAAAGTGATATTAAGAAAGCTAATGCGATGTTGCTCGACCCTAACATGACAAAAGCAGAAGTTGCTCGTCATTTTAATGTAAGTCGGCCAACGCTTAATAAAGCACTTGCAGGCACAAACAAATAGAAAAGTTCATTGAGCGATAGCTCAAGGGAATGTGAATAATTAAAAGAGAAATTAAATGGCTATTACCTATACGGAAGTTCAAGAAAACTTAGCAACTCTATCAAAAAACGTTAAGCCCGAAAGTTACATATATGATTTTCTTTTGTGTTTTGGAACGGCTAAGGCTTCAATCACACGATTAAAAAAGAAGTTTGAAAACACTGCTGAAATAACTTCTAACGGACAACTTCTCTTTAAAGAAGCAGAAGATAATTTAGAGCAAGTATTAAAAGACTCACTTTCGTTAAAGTCCCTTAAAAAAAATAAAATTCGTTTTGTAATTGTTACTGATTATAAAACTATTTTTGCTCATGATATTAAATCAGATGACACAATTGAAATTGCTATAGATGAGTTGCATTACGAATTTGAATTCTTCTTGCCATTGGCAGGAATGGAGCGAGCCAGCTTAGCCTCTGAATCTGTTGCTGATGCAAAAGCTGCTGAAAAAATGGCGAAGTTATTCGATTTGTTAAAATCGGATAATGAAATTCAAACTGAAGAGCAAATTCACTCAATGAATGTGTTCTTATCTCGTATTTTATTTTGTTTTTTTGCTGAAGATACAGGGATATTTCAAAAGGATCAGTTTACAAAAGCAATAGGGTCATTGTCGCAAGAGAATGGTTCAGATGTTCACGAAGTTTTAAAAGAACTTTTTGATATCTTAGATACAGCCAATAGAAATAACTGTTCAAATAATTTTAAATCATTCCCTTACGTTAATGGTGGCTTATTTGCCGATGATTTAATTCTACCTAAATTTACTGTTCGTTCACGTAGAGCGCTGATTGAATCAGGCTCATTAGATTGGTCAAAAATAAATCCTGATATTTTTGGTTCGATGATTCAAGCAGTAATGGATACCAAAAAACGTTCAGAAATGGGGATGCACTACACTTCTGTTCAAAATATCATGAAAGTACTAAGCCCTTTATTTTTAGATAAGTTAACAGAAGAGTATCTAAAAATTCTCGATTCTGATGTTAAAGATACAACCAAAGTAAATAATTTAAAGGCGTTATGTACTCGCTTATCAAAAATTAAAGTCGGTGATATGGCTTGTGGTTCGGGTAATTTTCTAATTATTGCTTTTAAAGAACTTCGTAACCTAGAGATGACTATTTTAAAGGAAGTCCGTAGATTAGAAGGTGCTGAAGGGCAATTTAATTTATTACTTGGCGCTCCTAACTCTGGTATTTCTTTAGGACAATTTTATGGTATTGAATATGATGATTTTGCAAGTGGCATAGCTGAGCTTTCTTTGTGGCTTGTTGAGCATCAAATGAATCAAAAGTTTAATGATGAATTTGGTGCAAATGAAGCTACTTTACCGCTGAAGTCATACAATAATATTGTTCATGGGAATGCATTACAAGTTAATTGGAATGACGTTATGCCTAATGAGGGGGAAGTTTATTTAGTTGGAAATCCTCCATTTTTAGGTGGTAAGTGGCAAACCAATGAGCAAAAATCAGATTTAGCTTCTGTGTGTAAAGGCTTTAGCAAATTTAAAAATTTAGATTATGTTTGTGCTTGGTTCATTAAAGCTAGGGAGTACATATTAATAAACAATAATGGAGAATGTGCTTTCGTATCCACTAATTCAATCTGCCAGGGGGATTCAATAAGCCTTCTATGGAAGAAGTTATTGTCAGACAATATTGAAATAAGTTTCGCTCATAGATCTTTTAAATGGACTAATAATGCGAAAAGCAATGCGGCAGTCATCTGCGTTGTTGTTGGATTAAGAATTAGCAATAATGCTTCTAAGTATATATTTGATAATGAAGTGCGTTTTAAAGCAAAGAATATTAATGCATATTTAATTGATGCACCTAACGTTTTTGTAGAACCAACTGCGGTGCCTTTAAATGGATTTCCAATTATATCCTTCGGTAATATGCCTAGAGATGGAGGGGCATTTATATTATCTACAGAAGAGAAAGATGCTTTGGTTGAGGAATGTCCCAATGCAGCGAAATTTATTAAAAGGTATGTTGGTTCGGAAGAACTTATTAGAGGAAAAGTTAGGTGGTGTTTGTGGATTGATGATAAAGACAAGGATGAAGCATCATCTATACCGTTTATCAGTGAGAGAATAAGCCAAGTAAAAGAATTTAGGTTATCCAGCCCTGCTGATTCTACAAGGTTGTGGGCGGAAAAAGCACATAAATTTGTTCAAGGTAATGCTTATAAGAGTGAACAAGTAGTAGTTATACCCTCAGTATCGTCTGAAAATAGAAATTATATCCCTATTGATATATACGCAGAAAATACGGTCGTGAGTAACCTGGCTTTTGCTGGTTATGGTATAGAAAAATATATGGTTACATTGTTATCTTGCAGAATGCATACATTATGGGTTGGAGCTGTTGGTGGAAAATTAAAAACAGATTATCGTTATTCTAATACAATTTGTTATAACACTTTTCCAGTGCCTGAATTGAATAATAAAGACATAGAAGTATTAGCAAAATTTGCAAATAACATATTTAAAGAGCGTATTGTGGGGGGGGCAACTTTATCTCTGCTTTACGATCCTAAAAAAATGCCTGAAAGCTTAAAAAAAGTTCATGAAGAAATAGATCTCTTCGTAGATGAATTATATAAAAAGGCAGTTAATACTTCCAAACAATTAACAACAAACCAAGAAAGGTTAAGTATATTATTTAAACTATATTCTCAAAGCAAGGAAGCAGCATAATGACCACCAATTTTGTTGAGGTAAATTACCAAACAAATTCCTCAAGTGTAAATACTAATGATATGGGCATGAGGGAGATGCAGGCTCGTGCATACGAAAGTAGGCACTCTCAATACTTATTACTTAAGTCACCTCCTGCATCTGGTAAATCAAGGGCATTGATGTTTATTGCTTTAGATAAGCTCAAGCATCAAAATTTAAAAAAGGTAATAGTCGCTGTTCCTGAAAAATCGATTGGTGGTTCATTTTCTGATACAGATTTGAGGGATGGCGGTTTTTTTGAGAATTGGTCCGTAAAACCTGAAAATAACTTATGCATAGATGCTAACGATACATCAGGCTCTTTTAAAAAATTCATGAAGTCGGATGAACAAGTTCTTGTATGTACTCATGCGACATTAAGAAATTCTTTTAAATCACTAGTTCCAAGTGATTTTAATGATTGTTTGATTTCTATAGATGAGTTTCATCACTTATCTTCTAGTGAAGAAAATATACTCGGTGGTGTATTGCAGTCATTAATGGATGAATCAAATACACATATTGTGGCAATGACTGGCTCATACTTTCGTGGTGATGCAGAGCCTATTTTACTACCAGAATATGAAGCTCAATTTGATAAAGTTACTTATAACTATTATGAGCAACTTAATGGTTATCAACACTTAAAATCTCTTGGTATTGGTTATCATTTCTATCAAGGTTCTTATCTATCTGAGTTTGTTGATGAGCCAGAGAATAATAAGAAATCAATATTAGATACTGATAAGAAAACAATCCTTCATATTCCTAATGTTAATTCAATTGAGTCAACGGGTAACAAGTATCAAGAAGTTGACCTTATTATCGACAGTATTGGTGATGTAATTGATGACCGAACAATTGATCCTGTTGCTTATGATGCAGGTATTATTTTTGTTAAGCGTAAAGGCGATGGGAAAATAATTAAAGTTGCTGATCTTGTTAATGATAACGCAAAAGAAAGGGACAAGATCCAAGGTTATTTACGCGATATTGATGATGTTGATGATATGGATTTAATCATTGCACTTGGCACAGCTAAAGAAGGGTTTGACTGGTCTTACTGTGAACATTCTTTAACGATTGGGTATCGAGGGTCATTAACAGAGATAATTCAAATAATTGGCCGCTGTACGCGTGATTCAAATAACAAAATTCATGCACAATTTACCAATTTAATTGTTAATCCTGATGTTACCGACACAGTAATTAAAGATTCTGTAAATAATATGCTCAAGGCTATTACTTGTTCTCTATTGATGGAGCAAATTCTTGAACCTAGATTGAACTTCCGATCACCACAATCTAAAGAAAATTCAGACAAAGATATTAACAAGAATGAATTTGATTCTGACTACGAAAAAGAACAAGCAGACCTTAAAAGTAAAACAGAGAAAAATAAAGCAGGCACAGTAGAAATTAAAGGGTTTTCTGAACCAAGCACGGATCGAGTTAAAAAAATAATTCAAGAAGATATGACTGAACTTCAAGCTGCTGTTATTAAAGATAATGTGATGCAAAAAGCTATGGCGGGTTCTATAGATCCTGAAGTAGCTAATAAAGTTCATCTACCAAGAATAATCGAAGAAAAATTCAAAGGGTTAGGATTAACAGAACAAGAGATTGAAGAGGTTCGTCAACACTTTATTGCTGAGGCTTTAATAAAACCTTCACGTATACAAGAAAAAAAAGGCACTGATGGTAAGCCTTCTCGCTTTATCGTAATGGCGAATACTCAATTTGATTTGGATAATCTAAGTGTTGACTTGATCGACACTATGAACATTTACGAAACAGCATTTGATGTTCTATCTAAGTCGGTTGATGCACCAGTATTAAAAGCAATTAAAAATGAAATAGACTCTCAAAAATTAACGATAACCAAAGAAGAAGTACTGATCCTGTTCCAAGAAAGAAAAATTGAAGAGTTTATGGCAAAACATAATCGAAAACCTTCAATGGACTCGACAGATTCAATGGAACGAAGATTAGCCGAAGCTATTTTATTTGTTGAAAGAATGCGCCAACAACACGGGAGATAGGCATGGATGATATGGATTTTCTTGATGCAGTGCTAAGTGCTGATAAATTTGGATGGATTTCAAAACCAAAGACTAAAAATAAAGCCGTTAGAGCAACGGATTTAGATGATTTTATAGAAATAAACGAATTCTATAGAAAGCATAATAAGTTACCTTCTGATGTTGGTGATATGGTTGAGCTGAAGTTATTTTATAAATTTGAAAAAATAAAAGAAGATTTTAAGTTAGTTGAGAGCTTGAAAGAACATGATGAATTCAATTTGTTAGAAGTTAGTGAACCCTCGGTTTTAAAGGCTCCTGAACAAGAAGAGTTCCAATCAATAGATGATATAATCAATTCAGATTTACTAGAATTTATATCCCCTAAGTCAGAGACTTCTGACATATTAACTATTAAGAATGTTACTGATCCTGAAGCGGTTATAGCAAGAAACCAAGCTGAGGCTATTGGTAAAACAACTCAATGTCGTAATTTTGAAGTTTTCGAGCCGTTATTCAAAAATGTACATTCAGAATTATCTGCAAAAACTAAGTTGTTAGGTGCTATTGCTGATACTGAACTTTCTGTTTTTGAGTTTGCTGAGGGGAATTTTTACCTTTTAAAGGGCATGTTACTGTTTGTTGACTACATGAGTGAGATCTTTAGAGGTACTGATCGTGAAGACAGAAGATTAGTAATTATTTATGAAAATGGTACTCAATCAACAATGTTACTACGTTCACTTACCAAACGAATTCGTGAGGATAGTAGTGCTAGACGGATATTAACTACTGACGGTAAACCTTTTAATGCTAAACGTATTAAAAGTGAATCGGAACATGATCCACGCCTTCAAGTATTAAAACAAACTAAAGCTACGGGATATATTTATATAGCTAAAACCTTAAAACCAGATCTTAGGGACAAGTATAAGCATTTGTATAAAGTAGGATTAACCAAGAGAGATGTTGGTACTAGGTTTAAAGAAGCAGCTAAAGACCCGGCATTCCTCATGTATGAGGCTGAACAGGTTAAGGTGATACCACTAAATGGATTAAACCTAAACTCTGTGGAGAGTGCTGTTCATGCGCTATTTGGCAGAGTAAGGCTAAATGTAGAGGTTACAGGAAATGATGGAAAACTACATAAAGCAAAAGAGTGGTTCAATTTACCATTAGAAGCAATTAATGATGCTGTTACTTTGATTCAAGATAATACAATTCACTTGTATCGATATGATTCAGAACAGCAAAAGTTAGTAAGAAGAATTTAAGGCTCAAAGTCATTTCGAAGGATTTTAAATGCAATTTGTTAATAATCGGCCAGATATACCTGAAAAACCACTTCAAGCTCATGAAGAAGGTAGAGTCGTTTTTTTCTGTGGTGCAGGCATATCATTTCCTGCAAAACTGCCTGGTTTTGGAAAGTTAGTTTGGGATTTATATAATGTTGTTGGTGTGACTCCGAATGCTGCCCAGAAGCAAGCTTTAAAATCTAATCAATTTGATACTGCTGTATCCTTACTTGAAGCTGTTAATCCCACAAATGAATGGTGAATAGATGTTAGGAAAGAAATGGCTAAGCTTCTTCAACCTAATTACTCCAGTGCAAAGGCAACTTTATTTCATCTTGTTCATCAATGGATGCTTGTGAACGAACCATAGTTTCTCTTGGTTCAACTCTTTTACCTTTACTTGCTCCTACATCTATCTTTCTATTGAATTCCTCATCTGTTAGTTCATGTATTTGTTTATTCATAAATATTCTCCTATATTGGTTAGTGTTGGTTATTCCTTCTTGCTTCTTTAGCATGAAAAATATGGCTCTTCTCATTTTATTTTGCATTCATCGCTAAAACTCTTGAAACTGTTTTGGTTGATACCTTTAGTGCCATAGCTATTTCTTGCTGTGTTAACCCATTAGAATTCATCTCATTTATCATCTCGTTACGCTTATCCTTAGAGGTCTTTGCAAGCTCGATACGTAGTTTTGTATTCTCATCTGCATACTGTGCCGATTTATGGTCAGCCAATACCTTTTCATCTTTAAATAACTGTATTAACTCATCTCTTCTATTTATATCCATTGTATCCTCCTGTAGTTTCTTCATTTTACTAACAACTGCACTGACTGTGTTTTCTTTACATAACTCCTTTGCGCTTAGTGTTTCGTAAATAACCATCAAATTCAAACCTAGTGCTTGCCCTGAAAACTTCTCACCAATAATCTTTGCACAAGCTTTCGTTATTTCTATTTTATCTGATGAGCTCAACCTTGCTTTACTTGCTTTATTAATCCAGTATTCTCTACATTCACTAGGTGTTAGCTTCTTATGGTTAATATACTTAACCACAATGTTATCGTATAACGACTCTAGTAGACTCTTATTTGTGTGATCTGGATGTACTGCTGATAGTCTTATTAAGTACTCAAAATCGGTTCCTGTTAATCTTGAATAGGGCTTAGTCTTGTCTACTTGAGCAATATTTGCATTCTTGGTTAACTTATCAGCTAGCTTTCTCATTTGACCTGCACTCATACCACCACGTTCTTCTATAATTTGAAGTATGTCGTCATACATATCCTCTTCTACATAAAGCCTGTCCTCTTCGGCAGTGTCGATTGCCCCTTGCAGCTGTGGAATTGTCATTTTTAGCTCCATTTCTATTTATTTAATGCAGCCATTGTAGACACAATCAAATAAAATGTCCACAAGCACAAGACAAAGTAGCCACTTAAGTCTTACTTGTTCGCACTATCGCGTAACAATCAAGCCTTTAACTTTACAGCATAAAGGGACAAAACTAGCCAAAATGTCCGCTTTTTACCTGTACCGATACAGTCAATTCCCCTTTAAAGATAATATAATATAAGGGGTAAGACTTAGTTACTAGTTTTACACAAGACTCTAATCTATCTTCCTCACTGAGACCTCAGAGCAACCGTCAGCTGCCCTAGCAAAAAGCTTTAGCTTTTTGCTATAAGGGCATAAGCTGTAAGGTTGCTCAATGGTCGATTACCCACATTAAATACCAACACCTACAACTACTATTAATATGTATTGATGTGCTCTTGTAATGGCTCTATAAAGCTCTAATGAGTGTTGATTGTTTGTATAATGTATTGGCTACCAGTCAGGCATTGAACATCAGCAGTCTTACGCCATACATCAGAATAGCTAAAGCTATTCTTCGATGACGACGAGTGCTTCTGTTTGAGCCTTCCTTGTTGTGGTGTTGTATTATCAATATTAATAAGCTGTAAGCTTGTTGTGCATTGATTAGAATAATTAAAAACATCACATAAATAAGTAATATTGTCTTGATGTTTTCATGTAAGCAGCCATACAATGCAAACTATTAATATAAAAGGAATTATTATGAAAAAAGAATTATTCGCATTAACGTTATTGGTTTTTTTGTCGGCATGTGGCGGTGGAAGTGATGGAGAGGGGGATAAAGTTGCAGTTGAGCCTCGTCATTGCTCAGAATCTTCTGTTGTTGTTATCGAAAAACATAGTAGGTATGACAAAAACTATTTTATCACTAATGAATGCAATGAACTATTCCAACTAACAAAAAAGCACCCAGGTACATATACTGAAGAACATAGCCCTTATGGTTATGTTAATTACAAGCTAAGCAATGGTCGTTACTTAAGTACCAGTAGTGGCAACACTAGTATTAACACCGCAGTATGGACTGATGTTACTTATGGAGGATATTATAATGAGTACATGGAAACCTATGGTTTAAGAATAGATTATACATATGGAGTAGGTGATGATTTCATAACCAGATACAATAATGAGACCACTAATACTGATTATATCTACTCAAACGAAGATGAGTATAAGCTAATTATGAGTTATACATTTCCTGATAATTTTGTTGCAGACTTTAACGAAGCAACAAAAGATATAAATGAAGATAATGTGACTATTACTTCAAAGTAATTACATGTCACCACGGCATCAAATCTCGTCTAGATGTACCAACACGGCTTAGAGACATGCTCTATTCTTTTTTGGGTAAACTTAATAATCGGACTTACTAATGAGAAAAATACTATTATCTTTCTTGGTTTTATCTATAACTGCATGCGCTACAACACACCGCCAAATGAGTGCGAAGGAAGAGCATCAAGTAGGTAAGTTTATCTCTACGTCAAACACATGCACATCACAAGGAGACTTCATAAACTCTACTTTGCTTGCTGAATCTCACAAAGCAACAGCATACATACTTAGTCGGTATAACTATAATAAAGAAAATGTAGATAAAGCTATTGAGCAATGGAAAGATTTAGAATTGTATGCCATGGAGTGTAGGAAGGTGATGCAAGAAGCACAAGGTGCTATCAAGGCAGCTAAACGAGGACGAGAACTTGAGGGTAATAGCTTAAACATGATTGCTGATTCTGCAGAGCTGATGATGAGTATTCAAAGCTTGACTGATACGTTGAAAAAATATTAGAAACATTCACTAATAGTGGTGTCATTGAGCTTGTTACAGATACAACTCAAATAAGAGCTTACATACCACCTTAAAAATAAAGCGGCTGTAATCCTCTATCTGAGTTACTAATGATTATAAGTCATCTTTCTCTATTGGCAGGTTAGCAATTACTTCTAGTCCAACTTTTCTTGATATATCAGAATCTTTAGTTAGATAAGTCATATCAACATCAGCTTTATGACTAAAGTTACCCCAATCCATTACACCTTTATTAAGCTCTACTTGTCTTGTGTGACCATTAACAAATTCAAATGTTAGGTTGAAGTGTGACTTAGCTAATTTATTAAAGGTAATATTGTTTACTGACTTCTTGATTAGTGTTTTAAGCTTCTCTCTAGCATCACTATCGGTAACAGGTGGAACATCTGAATATAACGCTCCCCATTGACTAGATAATGTGTCATCAACCTTTAGAAGTTCTAGCTCTTTTCTTTTGATATTGCTTTGAATATCTGTAACTTCATCTTCAATAGTTAACATTGAATCAAGCATAGTTGTTGGTAATCTATTCTCTAATGCTCTCTGGTTCAAAGTTTTGAGCATGTCTTGTTTGCTTTTAAGTGTAAGCTTAAGTAATTCAATTTCACTAGTATCAATTGAGTCATTAGCCATATTGATAAACACATCCTTACCAATAGCTATTATAGCCTTCTCAGCATACGCTAAAGACATATACCAACCATCACAATCATTCTCTTTACGCGTTCCACTTAAACAAAATAATGTAGCTCTATGGTCGTCTCTTCTACGATTAGCTACAGCAGAGCCGCAACTACATTTAGCTATACCAATACCTGATATCAAGTTTATTTCTTTTCTAACTGGATATGTATCACGCTTGCCTCTTGCTGCTATCAACTGAGCATAATCTTTATCATTTAAAAGTTTAGGATAATAACCTTCTAATAAGTGCTTAGTACCTTGTAGCTTGATTGTCCTATTACCTTGTAAAGCTTCTAATTTATGGAATCCCCTTAGCGTACCTATTAACCACTTGTCTCTTTTGAATGGTGGTTGAGTTGGTGGATAATGTTTATCTAGTTCTTTCTTTATACTTGGTATTGCTACGCCTGCTATGATTCTCTTTGCTACTAGTTGTGCTGCATCCCAATAGTACGGATGCTTTTTGATCGCTCCATCGTATCCATCTATGAACCAAGGTAATGAGCCAACTGACTTAATGGCTACAGGCTCACCAGTAGGGCTTCTAACACCATTATTAAAGTCATTGATAAGCTTCTTGGCATTGCCTATAGTTCTAGCTGATTTAGTCTTAGATTCATTATGTGCACGTTCAAAGATAACAGAACTTAATACCTCAGAGCCTATGTCATGAGCTTTGTATAAGTGATTGTCTAGAGTTGAATATATATGGACACCATAATTAGTTAAGTCTAAGTATATCTGTTTAGCGTAACCTAGTTGAAGCCTTGATAGTCTGTCTAGCGAGTACACTACAAGTATTGAACCAGTACTAACTAGTCCATCATTTATAGCTGTAAGGAATGCACCAAGCTCATGCTTTAGGTGTTCACCATGATAAGCTGACTTACCGAGGTCTGATATACCACCTGCTATTGGAAGGTTGTACTTTACGCTTAACTTATCTAGTAACTCATTATCTATCTGTTGGTCTAAGCCAGTACCTTTAAGTTGTGACAGCGTAGATATACGTGAATACGGGTATATTTTTGGTGGAAGATTCATAGACTTCTCATTAATTCGTTAGATTTAGTTTATCAGCTTATTTGCTGTGAGTGTACTGAATTGGATTCTGTTGCATAAGCTTTATGCGTACCATCGACTTAGCTATAGACCAGTTGGCATAGGCTTTAAGTGTGTTTTCTGCTCGATAGTATTTGATTGCTAGCCTTGCGTAATGTTGGCTATTTAGTTTAAGCGTGGATAGTTGGGATGTGTTTCGTGTTGGCATGATGCTGTCTCACGTAATACAAATGCATTGTGCATTTGCTTAAGTGACACATGTTATAGCTTGGCATACCACGATTCGCCCGTTTTTTTCGAATTAGAGAAAAACACTAAATCGATAAACTAACGTCTGGCTGATAAGAAAAAATTAACACTTTTAAACCTTTGCCCTTATGTACCTCTTTAAACACTTCCGGGTTAGCTAGCTGTTGCTCAAAAACACAATCTGGACACTCACGCACCACTTCTTCTTTTAAAAATTGCTCATCAAGATCAGGTGAATTTAAACATAACATCAACTTAGCACCCGTATTCATCCATTGAGGAATTCGACGAATGATTTTAGCGTAATCACGTTCAATATCAACACTACCTTTTTGAAAAGAGGGTGGATCACAAATCAGTAAATCATATTTTCCATATTTTTTAATACGACTATTAGATTTAAAAATATCGAGCCCTTCAAAAAGTATTTTCTTACCGTCTTTTTTTGCTAGTTTATTTAATTGATGATTTTCTCGTCCTTTACTTAAAGAGGCTTTACTTAAATCTATATTAACGACTTTACTCGCACCACCGGCAGTAGCAGCAACAGAAAATGCACAGGTATAAGCAAATAAGTTAAGAACATTTTTATCTTGAGCATATTCTTTTACCCACATTCTGCCGTTACTCATATCCAAAAACAAACCACTGTTTTGTGCTTTACCCAATTCAATATGATAAGACAAATAATTCTCAGTCACTACCGTATGATCGATAGAATCACCTAGCAATACTTGAGTGGGAGAAAATTTTTCATACCGTCGCTGCACTTGCACACTACGGCACTCGCTAATTAAACGTTGTAATGCTTTTGCTTGTGTTAATAACCAAACTTCATCTACAGCTTGGTAAAGCGTAATTAATATAACAGGAGATAACCAATCAACATTTACATGAGATAAGTTTTTGTAGGCGTGGCCTCGTCCATGAAAAAGACGTTGGCAATCAGTAAAATTAGTAGTAGAAATGTGTTCAATCATAAGGGCAACATCAGTAATAAGTAAAAAAGCGGGGCAATAATAACATTGACCCGCTTGTCGACTCAAAAAATTTTATTACTCATTGTGTCTAGATTACAAACCAAACAAACTAATCGCAAAGAATTTATGCGCAACGGTATTAACAAAAATAACTAACACAATAGCGGGTATGAAAGTACCTAACGAGAAATTAATATATTTTTCAACCCAAGAGCCAATATAGCCATCGTTACCAATACTTAATTGCTCAGATAAATTCTTTTTCTTCCAGCGGTAACTAACAAACACACAAAGTAAGAAGCCATTCAGTGGTAAAATAGTGTCGTAGAAAACATCATACACTACATCAAAAAATGATTTTGTGCCGCCTGCATACGAGGTGAATTCGGTAAAAAAGGTAATCATACCAAACGAGACGGTAGCAAATACCGTCAAAATTCCTGCGGTCATTAACAAAATTGATAACGCTTTTTTACGGCTATGCTTCTTCTCAGTAACTAAGTAAGAAACAGGCACTTCAAGAATAGAAACTAACGATGTTATGGCTGCAAAAAATATCAAAATAAAGAAGAAAGCCGCTACTGCGCTAGCCCCAATGTAACCAATGGAGACTTGTAGCGCTAAAAATATTTTAGGTAAAAAAGTAAAAATTAATGACACCGAACTGTCGCTTAATTCATTTGGATTAACATCAGGATTAAACGAAAAAACAGCAGGCAAAATCATTAAACCAGCAATAAAAGCAACACCCGTATCGGTAAGAGCCACTAATTTTGCCGAATTAGGAATATTGGTTTGATTATTAATATATGAGCCATAGGTGATTAAAATCCCCATACCCAAAGACAAAGAAAAGAAGGCTTGTGACAAAGCACCGTTAATAACACTTGGCGTTATTTTACTAATATCAGGAATTAAGAAAAACTTCACACCCGCCATAGCATTATCAAGAGTTAGCACAAAAACAACCATAATAATAAGCATAACAAATAATGTTGGCATTAATATTTTTGCGGCTTTCTCAATACCTTCTTTAACACCTGCGACTAAAATAAAATTTAGAATCGCAGCAACAATAGCCATAGCTATAAACAAATAAGGGCTATTAATAAACTCGCCAAAGCCATCGTTACTCGCTAAATAATCCAGATTACCCGTTAGGGTTAATGCGATGTAACCAAAAAGCCATACGGTTATCACCATATAAAATACGGAAATCATAAAAGGGGTTAGCACACCTAAAAAACCGGCAGCGCCCCATAAACCACTATTCTGACTTAACTCTTTATAAGCACCAACGGGCTCTTTTGCTGTTTTTCTACCTACTGCCATTTCTGCAATCATCACGGGTAAGCAAATTAGAAATACAAATAATGCGTACATAAGTAAAAATGCACCACCACCATTTTTCGCCGCATTAACCGGAAAACCAACTAAATTGCCTATACCCACAGCAGAACCTGCCGCAGCAAGAATAAAACCAATACGTGAGCTAAAATGCTCTCTAGATGTACTCATAAACGTCCTTCACTTTTATTTATTATAGTTTTTATAAATGATCGCTTGATGCTAGCAAGCTTTACTAGCATTGTCTTCTTTCAGCAAAGCATTAGTTAACACATAGTGTATAATATTTTTTCCACTTTTTTTATGCCAGACGAAACTTACTTAGAAAAGAACTTAGGATTCATAACCATTAAAAGACCAATATTATCATCTACTGTAATTGCAGCAGCTTAATCTATGTCGTCTTAACTCAATTCTAAGGTATATGTTGAGCCACCTCTTTAATAAAAAGCCTGTATACCGGTAATTGCTTTACCTAAAATTAATGCATGGATATCATGGGTCCCTTCATACGTATTAACCGCTTCTAAATTCATGACATGGCGAATAATACCAAATTCATCACTGATACCATTACCACCATGCATATCTCTGGCTATACGCGCTATATCTAATGATTTACCACAATTATTACGTTTCATCATAGAGATAAGCTCAATAGGACATTGATTATTATCCATTAAGCGACCCATTTGTAAACAACCTTGTAAACCCAAAGCAATCTCGGTTTCCATGTCCGCTAATTTTTTTTGTATTAGCTGATTAGCGGCTAATGGCCGATTAAATTGTTTACGATCTAACGTGTAATTACGCGCACCTTCAAAGCAGAACTCTGCTGCGCCTAAACTGCCCCAAGCAATACCGTAACGCGCTTTATTAAGACAGCCAAAAGGCCCTGCTAATCCCTTTATATCTGGAAACATGTTTTCTTCTGGTACAAAAACATTATCCATCACTATCTCCCCGGTAATAGAAGCACGAAGCGAAAATTTCCCTTCAATTTTAGGTGCCGTTAAACCCACCATACCCTTTTCGAGAATGAATCCACGAATCACCCCTTCTAATTTAGCCCAGACAATAAAAACATCCGCAACGGGTGAGTTGGTTATCCACATTTTATTACCCATCAGAGTATAACCACCCTCAACTTTAATGGCTCTAGTATTCATTGATGCGGGATCACTACCAGAATCAGGCTCAGTTAAGCCAAAACAACCGATATACTCGCCACTGGCAAGCTTGGGTAAATATTTATTTTTTTGATCTTCACTGCCAAAGGTATGGATAGGATGCATGACCAAAGATGATTGAACACTCATCGCACTACGATAACCACTGTCAACGCGCTCAACTTCACGTGCTATCAAGCCATAACTCACATAGTTAACGTCACTACCGCCATATTGAGAAGGTAATGTCGCCCCTAGTAGACCAAGCTCGCCCAGTTCTTTCATTATTTCAATATCAAAAATTTCATCTCGGTTTGCTTTTAATACTCTAGGTAGTAATTTACTCTGGCAATAATCATGAGCCGTGTCTCTAATCATTCGCTCTTCTTCAGCCAACTGATTATTGAAAATCATCGGATCTTGCCAATTATATGAAGTTGATTTTTTATTCATCGCTAATCCCTGTAAACATTTATTTAGTTGAATGAACTATATACGCCCACCAATGATTATCAAAACATATTGAAATGATAGTTTTAATATAGGCGAGCTCTCAAATAGTATTTAATTACTGAGAGTACGGGTATAAAGATCCCTTATAAGCATATACAACAAGTTCTCTACTTGAAATGGTTTTTTTAGAGATGAGTATGGATAGTATAGAGCCCTATGAGTTAGGCACGTTTTGAATGATGCATGAGAAGTTTAGCCGAAGGTAAAACGTAAATACATCCAAAAATCTATAGTGATTAATTCACTTTAGCTGCTACGAAGCAGAAATGATTAATTTGAAGTGACACCTAGATGTTTGTATTTGTACTGACTTACTAGGGGATTCAATGAAAATGGTGGGCCTTCGCAGACTTGAACTGCGGACCTGCCGATTATGAGTCATGATAACCCTTATTTACTTTACATTTCAAAACACTTCATCAGACAACAAAACCCAATAAAAACAACACCAAAAATCACTTCGTTCTTTTATATTGATTCATTAACTTGCATTAAGTTACACTACTACTTGACTAACAACTAGACTAAAAAACATTTAGTTAAGTAAGAGTAACTTTTATATGTTTACAGTAACCCAAATAAAGGGCTTCAAACCTAAAGCTACCCCATACTATAAATGGGATGTAGATGGACAAAGAGGATCAGGAAAACTAGGCCTACAGGTTACACCTAAAGGCTCTAAGCTATTTGTATTTAGATACTTCAAAGCAGGTAAAGCAAAATTCATCCAATTAGGGAAATTCCCAGAATATTCGCTAGTAGAAGCTAAAAAACAGGCGCGTATATATGGTGTAATAGTTAAGGCTGGTGATGATCCAAAAGAAGAGATCGCACAAGAGAAAACACTCCAAGAAACAGCAGCAAGGTTAGAGGCTCAGAAAGGTAGCTTAAAACAGTTGTTTTCTAGTTATACATCTCAAATGAAAAAAGACGGCAAGCGTACATTTAAAGCTGTATTATCTTCACTTGAAAAAGAGGTCTACCCTCACCTATCTGAAAACGTTAAAGCAAAAGACGTTACCCCACATGACCTCATTATTGTACTTTCTAGCATGATCAAACGTGGCGCTGAAACCCAAAGCAATAGAGTCAGAAGCTATTTAATGGCTGCCTTTAACTATGGTCTAAAGCATGACAATGATCCTGCAAATTATATTGATGAGGCTAAGTTTGGATTAGCCTATAACCCTGTTGCAGGCATACCAAAGCAGAAAGCAGCTGAAAGAATTGGTGAACATTACTTATCTAAAACCGAAGTTAAGCAATTACTTCATGACTTAAAGCATGAATACTACCGCTTCAAAATGGGCGATAACATTAGAAACCTTATTCAATTAATGTTTTTTACTGGAGGGCAAAGACCATATGAATTGGTAGCTTCAAGGTGGGAATCTATTGATTGGGAAGAAAAAACACTTTTGATAACGTCCGATATTTCAAAAAACAAACGACTACACATAATCCCTTTAACGGAGTCAGCTATCATAGTTTTAAAAGAGCAAAAGCTTGCTACTGATGATAGTGATTTTATTTTTCCTCATAGACTTGATCCTACTAAGCATATTCGCCCTGACTCTCTTTCTCAGGCTATATCACGTTACAGGGATAACACAGATATTCGTTCATTTATTCCAAGAGACATAAGAAGAACCTGTAAAACTTTAATGGGTGAACTTGGCATAAGTAAATCAATTAGAGATAGGTTACAAAACCACGCCTTACAGGATGTTAGCTCAAAGCATTATGATCGTTATGAGTATATGCCAGAGAAACGGATAGCTTTAGAATCCTGGGAGCGGCAACTTAACAACGCAGCGGTTAGTAATGTTATAGCTTTAGGTGCTAAGTAATGAAAAAGATTGAACAACTGAGTGATGAACAAAAAACAATTATCATGGATAGATACTTTAAAGAGACTGATTGGAAGAAGAATAATTTTATCGTAGAAAAGTACTTTAGCTGGTGGGTTAAAACTCAAGATCCTGATTATATGGATTACGTCGTTATTGAATGCAATAGAATAAACATTCCACTTAAAGGTATTTTACTCGAACAACTCGCTATAGCATCTTCAAATAGATTATCAAGAAGGTATAGTTACAGACAAAAACCTAAAATCGACCGAAATTTTGCATTACATGAAGCATATAAATCAATTTTTGAGTTGACTCACTTTTGTGAAAAGTCAAGAGAGGATGCAACGCTTTTGGTGGCAACTATGATGGCTAAGAATTTTCCAAGTGCCAATCTGAAGGCTTCTACATTAGATAAGGGCTATATAGATTGGAAAAAGACAAAGGAAGGCTGTGAGTTAATAGAAGAGTTAAACATCAGATATCCTGATGTTTGGTCCGATGAAGCCCAAAAGATGGTTTTATCGGGCTTTCCTGAACCCAATACAGATTTCCAAGGTAGTAGAAGAGGTCCTTCCCCGTATAGGTGACGGGAACTTTTCCTGACAGAAATCATCCCGTATTTAACTGTAATTAAATCTATTAAGCTGTGATCTCTTTTAATTGAATGAGATCTAAAAAATGAATTCTACTGCAATAATATCACTTCAAGAATTAGCAAACCTAGTTAATAAATCAAAAGTAACCGTATGGCGATGGTGGGCTAAAGATAAAATTTTACCCGAGCCGATTATCATAAATGGTCGCTGTCTTGGCTGGAAAAGTACAGTAATTGAAAAGTGGCTGGATAAAAATTCAAAGGGGGAGCTGTAATGAGCATTATTACTTTCTCTGAAAACACAGTCCCAATAGAAGGAGTAAGAATTAAAACTTATTTAGTGCTAGTCAGAAATAAATCAACCATAAGAAAACCCCGATTCGATAGTTTGGTCGCTCGCGAATCAGGGTTAGGAGTCAAAAATATGAACATTCAAGACATAACCATTATAACGAATGGGCGGTGGGAATCCACCTTAAATTTATTTACGTTTTGTAAACGTGGTTTAAGGGGGGTAAACGTATGAGCAATCTTAAAACATTACCCTCAATAAGCAACATTGATGAAAAGGTATTAGGTCACAAATACAACCAAGTTACTAATGCATCTTCCAATATCTCTTATACATGGGCGATGCTCAAAGAAGACCTATATACCCCTCAAGAGCTGACAAAAACAACAGCTAGTTGTTTAGCTGTTCAAACAAGCGGTACAAAAACTAAAGATGCCGTATTACTTCATGACTCCTTTAATAGTTGTTGGATTGATATTGATGATGTTCACTACTCGCTTGATGAGGTTGTTAGCCTAATTAGTGATATGTGTTCCTCTTCCTTTATTGCTTATTCGAGTGCTTCATCTTGCAGGGATAAGAAAGGAAAATTACAAGGTAATCGTTGGCGCGTCATTATCCCACTAATGGAAGAAGTTGATGCTAATACATGGCTAGAGATGCAGAAAGCATTATGCTCTCTTTGCAATGGTGATAAATCAGCTACTAGAGTTCAACAAGTACTATTCTTACCTAACAACCCATTTCTCATTGAAAGTGATGTTGAGGGGCAAGTTCGCCATTACGAATACAAGGTAATAGAAGATAAACCAATATTAGATTCTCAAGCTTTACCACAGAAGATAAAGGACGAAATAGCACGAGATAAAAAACAAATTAAACAACAAGAACAAATAAAACTAATGAAACAAGCGCTCAAACTGGCTCAAAATGATATACCAAGAGCATCATTGAGCCCGCCTGATGTAAGCGGCATTGATACGATAAATAATTTTTATAATTTACACGATACATTAGTACGTTTTGGTTATGACTATAACGGCAAAGCATACGGCTCACCTAACACCACGACACCAGATGGTCATGGTTTATATACCACCAAAGAAAATGATGAGCGATGGGTATCATTCCATGGTTGTGACACTATGGGGAGCTATAAAGAGGGTGTTTGTTGGTACGGTGATACCTTTGACGTGCTTGTCTATTGGTTGTATGACGGTAATGTTAGTTTAGCTCTAAAAACTGAGTTGGATTTAATAGATCCTGATGGGCAGAAAAGCAGACAAAAAGAATACATGGAACAAAAAGACAGTGTTAGTGTTGATGATTTTGAAACGGTAAAGGTAGAAGCTAAAAAAGACACTAAAAAGGCTTTCGTTTTACCCGATTACCCAGAGGAATTACTCAACTTGCCTTATCAATTAGGCAAAATACAGGAGTTTATTCTTAATCGTATGACATATCCCTCAGTCGCAACGGCTGGGATAACGGCCCTATCAACATTAACAGCCTTTGCTCAAACTAATATCACCATCGAATCGCGTGATGGTTTGGGACTGAACGAGTATTACATGGTTTTAGCCCCTACTGGTTTCGGCAAAGAGGACTTAAGAAAACCCGCTGAAATTTTAGATTCTAAATCCAAGAAAGTAATGACTGGCATGCTAAATAATGTACGGTTTAGTTATTCGGCCCCAGCAAGCGCACAAGGTATTCACCAAATATTAGAAAAAAATCGCTCGGTATACTTTTTATCTGATGAGTTTGCTGAATGGTTGAAATTGAGCCACAGAGACAGCACCAAACAAGCTGCACTTGGTTACTTCATGCAGCTGTACACTAAGGCCTTATCTACTATTGAACCGGGAAATGCAGTTACAACCCAATACAAGCCAGTCAAAAATCCTAGAGTAAGCATTTTAGCCACTAGTACGGGAGAAGCTATGTTTGAGACCATGACACTAGAACAGGCTAATAGTGGTGCATATAACCGATGGATTATGTTTGTAGGTGAGCAGAAGTTACCACAAAAAATATATGACGGGCTAATATACGATCCAAAAGATGAATTAGTGAACTTCATAGCTTGGGTTAAAATGCAATTGGACAAAACCATAACATTCAGCAACGAAGGATATGTCGAATTCAAAAAACTTGATCAAGAATTTGCAGAGCCTATAAAAAGAAAGGATCCTTTATTGGGGGGGCGGCTAGGTGAACAATCTATTAAATTTGCTGCATTAATTGCCTTATCTGATAAACGCTTTGAAATGAGCGCCAGCGACATAAGGACTGCATTTAATGTACGTGTTGGACTTTACCATAGAGCGGCAGCTTTGACCGCTCACGAGGGTAATATGGACGGGTTGCATTCAACAGGGCAAGCACTCAAACAAGTAACTACAGTATTTGAAAAATCACCTTTAGTTTATAAATCACAACTAGGAAAAAAGAGCAGGAAATATTCAAAGCTAAATCTGTATGAGCAAAAAGCTGTAATAGATGCGCTCATATCTCAAGGCATTGCATCTCAATGTGCTGATAGTAAGGCGGTTTTAGTCTCAAATATTTGTAAAGGTGAGTAGATAAGTTTTAGCCAAGCTTTGTGTTTGGCTTTTTTTATTTAATTAAGACGTTTTAAGACAGGATTGTATTAATCTGCAAACCCAATACTGGTAGGCCTTACAAGGCTTTATTGTATATATTAAGACATTAATACACTATACCTATACAGATACCTATATTTTTATTTCTGTGGGTGGGGACCCCCTGTATTAATGTCTTAATTGTCTTAATTGTCTTAATTGTCTTAATTGTCTGGCAAATATATTGTTAATTGGCTAATGCCTGTAGCTAAGAAAGCCGTTCTAGCGATAACAACATTTTGATTGTTCAATAAACTAGCAGAGTTAACGTCAGCAAAGATACGAAAGCGGAAGTTAGCTTAGCCTTATCTAACGACAAGAGATCCGACTAAGCTGTCCTATATTAGATAATCAAGTTTTGCTAAATTTCATATTGAAAATGAAACTCAAATTTAATTGAAAATGCGGAAAGCGGACATTCGATTAATATGCATTTATGGGTATTACAAATTAATTTCTATCTCGCTCAGGGGCACTTAACGCCATAGTATTTATGAGTAAATCGTAAGTAGAGTTGAAGTAACGTTGTCATTTATCTGGTGACTAACAAAATATTTAACATATTGAAGGAGATTTAATGACCCTGTAACAGATTTTGTTACAGGGTCAAACTTTATACCTTGAATAAATTTAGCCTAATAATTTAAGCTTCCACAAGCTTCCATAGCTATGAGTATATTTTATGTAAATTGATGCACCACATAAAAGTAGTGCTTTAAATTGGGTGTCAAGGTTATGTTATATTATGTATTAATCTATGATCCCTTTTTTGTAAAAGTTCAATTTATAATGATCTTGCTATTAAGGTTGGAAGACACTCTATATACTTCTCTTGATTGCTCAGGTATATTCTTGTTATCTTCGTTTTTGAACGCATTGTTTAGAGGTTATTCACGTGAAAGAAAAAGCGACTTCTTTTGATATTGCCTACCAGGCAGGTGTTTCTCAATCTACCGTCTCTAGAGCTTTACGTAATAGCCCTTTGGTTAACGAAGCAACCAGACTAAAAATTCAGGCTATTGCTAAAGAGTTGAATTATAAGGTGGATAAAAACGCCAGTAATTTACGCTCACAACATTGTGACACCATTGCGTTGTTGTTGTTTGAAGATCCCACTAGTGATGATTCAGCTATTAACCCTTTCTTTCTCTCAATGTTAGGTAGTATAACGCGTGCTTGTGCCGTTAAAGGTTATGATTTATTAGTCTCATTTCAACAAGCGAGTAACGATTGGCATGCCGACTTTGAAGACAGTAACAAAGCTGATGGTTTGATCTTATTAGGCTATGGTGATTATGTTGATTTTGAAGAAAAATTAATAAAGTTAAATGAACAAGGTACACACTTTGTTCGTTGGGGCGCAGAAGTAAAAGACTTGCCTGTTGTTTCTATTGGTTGTGATAACTTTCTTGGTGGTAGAGAAATTACCGAACATGTTATCAAGCAAGGTAAAAAACACTTTGCTTTTTTAGGTAGTGCTTCAAGTCATGCTCCTGAGTTCTTTGACCGTTATAAAGGGCATTGCCAAGCGCTAAAAAACCATAATCTGATTATCAATAAAAATGCCCAATTCAATGCTTTTTATACTGAAGAAGCGGGTTATGATGCCGCTTGTGAGTTGATTGAAAGTGGCGAGAAATTTGATGCTATCTGTGCGGCTAGTGACTTAATTGCTATTGGCGCTATGCGAGCATTAAAAGAACATGATATTTCAATTCCAGAGCAAGTTGCCGTGGTTGGCTTTGATGACATCGCTATTGCTAGCTTTACCTTTCCGCCATTAACAACGGTTAAGCAAGATACAATATTAGCAGGTGAGTTATTAGTGAATACGTTGCTTGAATCTATCAATGGTGAGGAAACGTCAACAACGCTAATATCTCCAGAACTGGTTATTAGAAAGTCCTGCGGGAGCTAGGTAGGCAGTAAGTTGAACGAAAACTTGTCAAAATCACTTCAAAAAAAGGACGCTATTAAAGCGTCCTTTTAGTCTTTTAAGCTGAAAGTACTGTTATGCCGTTATTTAATTATTACTCACGGTTGTTTTCTCTTCCACACCATCTTTAACAAAGTATACCGACAATGCTGCCAAAATCATTGAAATGCCAGCTAGCATAATAATGTAGATAGCGTGGTTATCAAATACAGCTGTTAAAATCCAACCGGCAAAAATACCTGAAACAATTTGCGGTGCGGCAATAGTAAAATTGAAAATCCCCATGTAAACACCAGTTTGTTTTACGGGTAAAGAGCCAGCCAAAATAGCATAAGGCATAGCCAAAATAGCAGCCCAAGCCATACCTATACCTACCATCGGCAAGAATAATGATACGGCACCCTGTGGCACTTCAATTTGAGTAATAGCTAAATTAACTATAGTTAGTTCCGGGTTCTGCATCCACATGATACTTAAATAGCCAATACCACCAGCAAATAATGACAATGAGTAAGTTAACTTACGGCCAATTTTGTTAGCTATTTTTGCCATAAATAATGAGGCGATAGCGGCAAAAAAAGAGTAAGCAGCGAAGATGATACCAACCCAATCGCCAGCGGTACCTTTTGCTTTAGCTATATGCTCTGGGATGGTGCCAACAGATTCTAAATAATGTGGGTCAAACCATTTGGCATCTATATCCCAAATATGTTGGGCGATAGCGGGCATGGTATAAACCCACATAATAAATAAAGCAAACCAAGAGAAAAACTGCACAATGGCCAAGCGTTTCATGGTGATTGGCATGGTTTTCATTAAACCAAAAAATTCTGATAACTTCTCACCAAGAGATCGTTCAAGATCACTTTTTTCTAATGGTGCTAAACCATGAGTACCGGGAGCATACTCCTTGGTTCTAAATACTGTCCATAAAACAGAACCTAACATCACTGAAGCGCCAATATAAAATGCCCAAATAACCGATGGAGCCACTGAGCCTGCACCAGCTGTATTTTCTAAACCAATCACATTCGTTAGTACAAAAGGCAAAATAGACCCAAAAACTGCGCCAATATTAATTAAAAAAGATTGAATAGAGTAACCGACATTACGTTGTTCTGAAGGCACCATATCAGAGACTAAAGCGCGAAACGGTTGAAAAGCTAAATTAAAAGAAGCGTCCATTAATGCGAGCATCATAGCGCCAAAAAATAGTGGCGTGATAAAGCTAGCCAAAGTGGCTGAGTTTGGCATTAATAACATGCCAATTGCCGCTGCGATACCACCCGCTAAAATATAAGGGTTGCGGCGACCTAATCGGCTCCATGTTCTATCTGAGGCTGAACCAACCAATGGCTGAATGAGTAATCCCATGATAGGGGCGACTAACCAGAAAAGTGATAAGGAATGAAGGTCAGCGCCTAAGTCTGATAATATTCGGCTGGCATTGGCATTTTGCAAAGCGAAGCCAAATTGCACCCCCAAAAAACCAAAGCTAACATTCCAAATTTGCCAGAAGCTTAAATGTGGTTTTTTCTGGCTTATATTCATATTTTTATCGGTATCAGTCGTGGTCATATTGAGGACTCTTATAGTAAGATCATTTAGTTTGAAAAAAGTACGCTACCAATCAGCGATTACAGCGTATTAAAACTTGAATGCTTATGATCAAAAATGTCTTAGTCATTATCAAACAAAGGGTGAATTGAAAGTATTTAATCGCATTTTCAATATCCTCAATATACCGATTATGGCAAAGAACAGCTATCCATTACATACGTATTCAGTCGCAATTTTTTCCAGTTATCTACTGTTGTAACAGATAAGCAGCTGCACCAAGCAGGCCAGGTTGTTCTTCAGTTATAATATAAGTAGGTGCTCTTTGCGTTATATGGGATAGCCTTCCTTTGGCTTCAAAACGTTCTCTAAAAACACTATTTTTAAGGTAATCAATAAATCGTGGCACAATGCCGCCAGCGATATAAACACCACCCTGACTATTCATCGTTAATGCCAAGTTACCGGCAAAACTTCCGAGTATTTTACAAAATTGAGCGAGTGTTTGTTGGCAAATAACGCACGAATTTGATAGTGCCTTTGCGCTTATTTCTGCGGCCGAAAGCTTATCGCCGGGATGATCATTAATAATACATAAGGCTTGATATATTTGTACTAAACCGTAGCCAGAAAGTAATTGTTCATAGGAAACCCGTGCTTTAATATTTTTTAATTGTTGTAAAATTTTGATGTCAATGTCGTCAACAGCAGCAAAATCTACATGACCACCTTCACCACTAAAACAGTGCCATTTATTCACTCCCGAAATAGATATAGGGACTAAATTGGCAACACCCAGCCCAGTACCTGGACCGCATACCGCAATCGGTGCATTTGGAGTAACATCACCGCCACCCACTTTTACTTTTTGCGAGTCATTTAATAAAGGAATAGCCATCGCAATAGCGGTGTAATCATTTATTAGTGTTAAATTATGTAAGTTTAACTGTTCTTTTAATGTGTGTTGCGAAAACTGCCAAGGTAAATTAGTCATTGAAATGATATTGGTATCAACAGGACAAGCAATGGCTAAACAGGCATTAATTGTAGTATCAGCTAGCTGTTTACTGTCTATATATAGTGCGATCACTTCGGCTAAACTGGCGTAATCGGCACAGTGATAGGTTTCCATTTCGATGAAGTGATTATCGCTAGACGCATCGGCTATTGCTATTCGAATGTTAGTGCCACCAATATCGGCAATTAAATTAATGTTTTTTTTCACGGTAGTATTCATTGAGAGATGCACCTAATTATTGTATGTCTATTGTTAATGCTTGATGTTGCCAAGGAAATTTAACGACTAATGTTTGTGTTTTTTGACTCCAACTTAACTGTGTGGCTTTTTTTCCTCCAATAAGCAGTTTTGTTGGTCGGCTTGGCCAATTATGGATGGTTAATGTCATTTGTCTGCTTTTAGGCATACCAACATAATGAGTATCACTTCTTGATAAACGAATACTTAGTTTTCCACCTTGTTGATTGGCTTTAAAGGCTAATAATTCAAAAAGCCCCTGTGTATTTGCTTGAAACATTTCACCATCATCTTCATACATTTCATAATCTGCAGACTTAACTGATTCATCAGCATAATAATGTAAGTTTAGCGCGTTATTGTTATAGAATTTTGTTGATTGAATATCATTAATCATCGGAATAAAAGAACCTGCGCGCACTAATACCGGCAATGTTTCTAGGTAAGTTGTAATCTCAACGGTTTGGCCTCCTTGATACCGATTGACTGTAGCATCATGACCAGTAAAGTAATCAAACCAAACACCTTTAGGTAACGGTACAGATACTGATTTCACCCCGGGATCTACCACCGGTGTTACTAAAAAGGCATTACCCCACAGATAACTTTTGGCATTATCTATCAGTGCTAAACTCGCTTTATCGTCAAGCCCGGCTTCAAAAAATAGCGGGCGCATTAATGGCATACCAGAGGTGCTATTTTGATAAGCTAAGGTGTAATTATAAGGTAGTAAGTTATATCTGAGTTTGATAAATTTACGTAAAATATCTTGCGTTTCTTTATCATGAAACACGACTTCAGGAGCTATGTTGTCTTGTGCGTGTGGGCGATAAATCGGTTGGAAAACACCATATTGTAGCCAGCGAATATACATTTCTTTATCAAACGTTTCTCCGCCAGCAAATCCGCCTAGATCGGAGTGAGTATAAGCCATCCCCAGCACACTCATTTGTAAACTCAATTCAACTTGCGGTTTAAGTCCGCCCCATGTACGGCTAACATCACCAGTCCAAGGGATCATGCCATAACGTTGAGAACCGGCAAAACCCGATCGCATTAAAATAAAAGGACGCTCATTTGGTGCTAAACTTAATTGGTTTTCATAAACCATTTTTGCCCATTGATGACCATAAACATTATGAATGGCATCGCCATTAACTACGCTACCATCGCTTAACGTGTGCAAAGTATCGCTAGGGTGTACTTCAGGCTCACCCAAATCGCCCCACCAACCTGCGACACCTTGCTGGTGTAAAGTTTTATAAATGTCATTAAACCAGTTTTTTCCTTTTTCACTGAATACATCAATTAAGCCAGTATTGCCAAAATAGAAATCAAAGTGCTTGGGTGTACCATCTGTAGCTTTTGCTAAGGCTTGATGTTGTTCAGCATCGAGCCACTTTTGTGAAGTAGTTAATACAAAAGGCTCTGTGATTAACAGGGTATTCACACCTTTCGCTTTGATATCAGCCATCATTTTTTCAGGGGTAGGGAATGCTTTTTTATCCCAAGCTAAGTTGCCCATATGGCCTTTGATATCTTTACCAAACCAATAAAGATCTAGAATTAGCGCATCTAGAGGGAAGTCTAGTTCAATGAATTTATCAACGGTATCTCTGACTTCTTGCTCTGACCTATAACCAAAGCGAGAAGCGTAATTACCGAGTGCCCAACGCGGTGGCATGGGTTGTTTTCCGGTAACATTCACAAAGTTGTTCAGTAGCTCAGGGTAAGTATCACCAGAAAAAACTAAGTAAGACATGCGACCTGATACGGCTTCAAATTGCATGATGTTTTTTTCTGATTTTCCTAAGTCCATCCAGCCTTTAGCTGAATTATCGAATAGTAAGATATATTTGTTACTTGAGAATACGGCGGGTATGCTGAAATTCATTTGATCTGATTGGGTTTCATAACCGTAATGAGCACGATTATACAAAGGCATGCGTTGACCACGTCTATCCATGCCTAATACCCGTTCACCTCCGCCGAGTAGTTTTTCATTTTTACTTAAGTGAAAGCGAAAACCTTGTACATGATGTTGTTTATCGTTATCTCGGGTTGTATCAGTAAAATATCCTGATTCTTCAGCTAATAGTAACTGCTTTTGTTGGCCCTGAGTTTTATAAAAAGCAATGTTAAAAGGTGATTTAGTAATAACGGCCGTTAATTTAGCTATTGAAAATTCTAGCGTTGTATTTTTATTAGATAAATTGAATGCTTGTTTTAGCGCGTTTTCTTTTATTGAAAACGAGGGGAGTTTGGCTGCATTTTTCTCAAGCAAGTTTAAAGGCTGTTTTGTTAATTGATAATGTACTTCTATTGCTTGTTCGCCATAAGAACTCAAATTCACCTTACCTTGCTCAGTCATAATTTCTAAAGCGTTAGCGGTTATTTGGTGGCTAATATAATGATTATCTTTTTTGGGTAGACTCTCATCGCCAAAAGCTGACATTGGTATAAAAAGTATCGAAATCAGTAGGGGTATTCTTATTGGCGAAAATAAAGTCAAAGGCGGATCCTCAATTAAAGCGTGTATCGTTATATTGCGATAGTAACCTTGCTAGCACAAAGCAGCACCTTGAATACGTATGCAGTTACACTATTTAACTGCATACGTATGCAGCAAGCATAAAACTCAATACATACGTATGCAAAGGCTATTACTAATTTCATTTATTACGTATTCTTATTTCTACGTTAAAAGAACAATAAGCAGAAAGCTTCAAAAGTTTTCTAGAAAAGTGCGGGGTTTTAAGATGAGTGAAAAAATGTGGTGGCGTGGCGCGGTAATTTATCAAGTATATCCACGTAGCTTTTATGATGCCAACCAAGATGGAATTGGGGATTTACTCGGTATTATTAATAAGCTTGATTACATTGCAAGTTTAGGTGTTGATGCTATTTGGATTTCACCTTTCTTTAAATCCCCAATGAAAGATTTTGGTTACGATATTAGTGATTATCGAGATGTTGATCCAATCTTTGGCACATTGGCCGATTTTGATGAATTAATAGCGCAAGCCCATGTTCGAAATATTAAAATTATGATTGACCAGGTGCTCAGTCATACATCTGATCAGCATCAATGGTTTATCGACAGTCGTGAAGATAAACATAATAGCAAGGCTGATTGGTATGTTTGGGCTGATGCTAAAGAAGACGGTACAGCGCCAAATAATTGGTTATCTATTTTTGGTGGCTCAGGTTGGACATGGGAACCCCGTCGACAACAGTATTATTTACATAATTTCCTATCAAGTCAGCCTGATCTTAACTTTCATAACCCCGACGTTCGTCAAGCAGTACTTGATAATGTTGAGTTTTGGTTAAAGCGTGGCGTTGATGGTTTTAGACTTGATGCCATTAATTTTTGTTTTCATGATGCTCAACTACGCGATAACCCAGCTAAGCCTAAAGAGTTAAGACAAAGTATCGGCTTTGATGAAAAAAATCCTTATGCGTATCAATATCATTATTTTAACAACACGCAAGATGAAAATTTATCTTTCATTGAAGATATTCGTACCTTATTAGATAAATATCCTGGCTCGGTTACTTTAGGGGAGATTTCTTCAGAAGATTCGCTGAAAACGATGGCAGAATATACGCAAGGGGATAACCGATTACATATGGGTTATAGTTTTGATTTATTAACGGATGACTTTTCGGCTCTATATATAAAGCAAGTCGTGCAGTCATTAGAAACGCGAGTTGCTGATGGTTGGCCTTGTTGGGCGATATCAAACCATGATGTTCAACGGGTGGTTACTCGTTGGGGTAAAAGTCAAAATGCCGAACATAATACCGACTTAGCCAAAATGCTGTTTGCCATGATTTCATCATTACGTGGTAGTGTTTGTAGTTACCAAGGGGAGGAGTTAGGGTTAACTGAAGCGGATATTGCTTTTGAAAATATCCAAGATCCCTATGGCATTACTTTCTGGCCGCAATTTAAAGGCCGCGATGGTTGTCGCACACCGCATCCTTGGCAACATAAGCAAGTTAATGCCGGATTTAGTGAAGCTAAGCCTTGGTTACCTGTGTCAAAAGAGCATGTTGAAAAGTCGGTTGATCTACAAGAAAACCAAAATGATTCAGTGTTAAATAGCTATCGTCATTTTAACCAATGGCGTAAGCAACACAGCACTTTACTGTATGGTGATATTGAGTTTGTTGATACACCAGAGCCAATACTCGCTTTTATTAGAGAATATAACGACAAAAGGTTACTCGTTTGCTTTAATTTTAGTGATCAACAACAAGCGGTTTCTTTCGATTTATTGCAAGATGACTTGATCGCTATCACGGATCATAAATTAGCTTCTGCTGATTTAATTGAGGGTCGTCTTACATTGCCTGCATTTGGTTGTTTTTATGCCACGTTATAGCTGGCTTTAGGAAAGATAAATAATGAAAATATTAGTAACGATTTGCTTTCTTTTTTCGCTGCATAATGTTGTTAGCGCGCAGACTACGTCAATCGAAAATAACATAAGTTTTCATGCCAAAGCGGCTAAATTAGCACCTTATCAAGAGCGTGATTTTCAAGACGAAGTTTTCTATTTTGTGTTACCTGATCGTTTTTATAATGGTGATAAAAGTAATGATTTGGGTGCGCCAGCTGACGATAAAAAGCGTGCTTTATCGCGTGGTGGTTTTGATAAAAGTCATAAGGGTATGTATCACGGTGGCGATTTAGCCGGTTTGACACAAAAACTACCCTACTTAGATAACATGGGCATTACCGCCATTTGGTTAACGCCCGTTTTACGCAATCAAGCAATGCAAGCGGGTACCTCAGGTTATCACGGTTATTGGATTTTAGATTTCACTGAAATAGATCCTCATTTAGGTAGCAATGCAGAACTCAAGCACTTTATTGCTCAAGCACATAAACGTAATATTAAAGTTTTTTTTGATATTATTACCAACCACACGGCTGACGTTATTAAATATGAAGAATGCCATGGTAAAGATGGATTAGGCTGGATTGTTAAGGGTAATGAGTGTCCATTTAAGTCATTAGCAGAACTCGTTGAAGGGGATAGTTATACGCCACTTATTCCTGTTGGCAGCGAAAACTTAAAGACACCAAGCTGGTTAAACGATATTGATGTTTATCATAATCAAGGCGACTCTCATTGGGCGGGTGAAAGCTCAATACGCGGTGACTTTGCTGGCCTTGATGATGTTAATACTGATAGCGAAAAAGTGGTTACGGGTATGATTGATATCTACAAAAAAATTATCAATGAGTTCAAACCTGATGGCTTTCGAATTGATACCGTAAAACACGTGAATATGGAGTTTTGGCAAGATTTTTCACCTGCGTTGATGGCACATGCTAAAACGCAAGGGATTGATAACTTCACTATGTATGGTGAGGTTTATAGCTTTGAACCTGAGCTGTTAAGCCGTTTTACCGTAGCAGGAAAACTGCCATCAGTGTTAGATTTCGCCTTACAGGGCGCGTTACAAAAAACCTTGGTTGAGCAACAAGGTACTGATGTTCTCGCTGCATTGTTTGCTAAAGATCATTTATACCGCACTACACATGATGATATTGAAAATACTAATGCAAACCAATTAGTTAACTTTACAGGTAATCATGACATGGGACGCTTTGCTTACTCATTAACGCAAAGCAAGTATAACTATAGCGAGTCAGCGCAAATTCAACGTAATTTGTTAGCACACGCAATGTTGTATTTCAGCCGTGGCGTACCAGTCATTTATTATGGTGATGAGCAGGGCTTCGTTGGTGATGGTAATGATCAAGCATCACGTCAAGATATGATGCCTTCAAAAGTTGCGAGTTATAATGATGATGATTTATTAGCAACAGATAAAACTACCGCTGCGGATAACTTCGATACTACCCATATGTTTTACCAAACTTTTGCAAAATACGCTGAACTATTTCAGCAGTATCCTGCTTTACGATTTGGTCAGCAAACGACACTTTATTCACAAAGAGAACCGGGTGTTTTTGCACTTCAGCGAGTGCATTCGGATAAAGGTAAAGAGCAGAAATTGATAGTGGTATATAACACCTCAACACAAGCACAGGATCTTACTGCGATTATAAATAAACAAGATACTACATTATTGTATCAGTCGGCTACTAGTGTTGAGGGCAAAATATCGCCACTGAGTTTCGCTATTTATAACGTGTTGTAACATTTTGATAGTGTTATTATTTAGTTGATGTAATCAATGAATCAACATCAACCTTAAAAGCCGATAGTAACTATCGGCTTTTTTGTCTGTATTATTTTGAGTTCTTAAGGTTAAGTAATGAGCCAATAGGTTAGCTATTGATAAAGATAAACGGCTAAGGCAGGGGATGCCCATTTCTCGCTTCAAGTAGTCGATACCAGTCTACATGGCTGTAATCTAGCGTTAATGCCTTTTGGGCTGCCAAAATACGTTCTGCAGTAGTTGATCCAATTATGGGGCATATATTGGCAGGGTGCTTTAATAACCAAGCTAAAATAAGTTGCCAGGGTAGACAGTTGTAATGATGCGCTTGTCGAGTTAATTCACGCTCGATACGCTGTTCATCCTCGAGAGAAAAAGTGTTCCCCCATGCAGGATAAACGACTCCGCCTAAAGGACACCATGCAATAGGAGTTATACCTTTTTGCTGACATTGATCCAATGTGCCATCGGATAGGCTATTAATATTATGGATATTAATTTCTATTTGATTGACCAGTAATGGCTCATCTAATGCTGATTGCAATAAGCTTAACTGTGAAGGGCTAAAGTTACTTACGCCAAAGTGTTTTATCTTACCGCTTTGCTTTAACTGTTGAAAAGTTTCAGCCACCTCTTCGGCATTAAATAAATAGTCAGGACGGTGTAATAAAAACAAATCTAAATAGTCGGTATTTAAGCGTTTTAGTGATCCCTCAACACTGCTCGTTAAATATTTGTTCGAAAAATCATAGTGCTGAGGGTTACTGCGAATTCCTGCTTTAGAGGTGATAATTATTTCGTCACGCATGTTAGGTGATTCATTTAATAGCTCGCCAAACAAACTTTCACATTCACCATTGCCATAAATATCAGCGTGATCAAAGTGATTGTAACCAGCATCAAGTGCTGCTCTTATGGCCAACTTTCCTTTGGCTTTATCTTGAGATGAATTATCGCCAGCAATACGCATACAACCATAAATTAAACGGGATGAAGTTAACGTGGTGTTTTTATAAGTAATGTTGTTCATATTTTATACCATTCTTGATTTGCTATCTATTGACGACAAAACATTTTTAAAAATTCATCATGACTGGGCAGTTTATCAATAGGCTCTTGCTTTATCTCTTTTATTTTTCTTAGCATTTCGTTGATTTTCTCTACCGATAAGTTATTAGCTAAGGGATGATAGTCTTGAGGCACAATGCCTTGACCTAGCATAACTTGTAACCAAGAACTTTCAGTAAACAAGTCATTATGTTCTCTAAACAAACGACCATTTTCTTTAAATATCTCAATTTTATGGGCAAGGCTATCAGGGATTTTCATTGAGCGCATATCTCGCCAGAAATCACTGTCGTCACGCTGGTTAACGTGATAATGCAAAATAAGAAAGTCTTTAACTTGCTCATATTCCAGTACCGATTGCTTGTTATATTCATCAACTAAAGAGTCATCAATACCCTTGTGTGGAAATAAATGAATCAAACGTACAACGGCCGATTGAATTAAATGAATACTTGTTGATTCTAATGGCTCTAAAAAGCCACTTGAGAGGCCAACGGCAACAACATTTTTATTCCATTGTTTGTACCGTCTGCCGGTTTGAAATTTTATTATTTTTGGATCAGCAATCGCTTCGCTGTCTAAATTCCCCATTAGGCTGTCCATTGCTTGTTCTTCAGTACAGTGGCTACTGCTGTAAACTAGACCATTTCCGTTTCTATGCTGTAGAGGGATGCGCCACTGCCAACCCGCAGCATGCGCAATAGAACGGGTATAAGGTAAGGTTTTATCAAGTCGCTTAGAAGGTACAGCAATCGCTCGATCGCACTGTAACCAATGGCTCCAATCTTCAAAACCTGTTCGTAGTTTTTCTTGAATTAATAGTCCCTTAAAACCTGAGCAATCAATAAATAAGTCGCCTTTAATTTCTTGACCACTTTTTAATTTTAACGTTTGAATAAAACCAGACTTAGCGCATTGTTTAACGTGCTCCACCATTCCTTCGGTTCTTTTTACGCCCATTTTCACACTAAATTTTCGTAAAAACTGCGCATATAAACCGGCATCAAAATGATAAGCATAAGGCATGTCTAAAATGGGATCTTTGCTGTTAATTTTGGCAAATTTACCCGCTTCAGCACATAGGTAATTTAAATCGTATTGCCAAAGTTGTTTGTCATCTTCAAGTTGATTTGCGCGTTTTAACAAATGATGAAAATGGCAAAAAGCTAAGCCTTTACCTGCGGCTCCAAAGCTATGGTAGTAGCTGTGGCCTTGCTCTTTCCAGTTTTCAAATTTTATTGCCAACTTTATGGTGGCTTTTGTTTCTCGTAAGAATTCAGCTTCATTAATACCGAGCACATTATTTAAGTGTTGAATTGGCGGAATAGTCGCTTCGCCAACACCGATAGTACCGATGTCATCAGATTCAACAACTTCAACTTCAATCGCATTTCCTAGTATTTTTTTTAGTAATGCTGCAGAAATCCAACCTGCTGTTCCGCCACCTAATACAACAACTTTTTTTATTGGAGCATTCATTATTGTTTTCTCTTTAATTGTTAAATAAGTTAAAAAAAAACCTGCTAGTAAACTAACAGGTCTAATGAAAACAAACTAAATTCTAAGGCAATTTACTAGAATTTATAGTTAAGACCTACTAAGAAGTTTCTACCATAAGACTGGTATCTATTCACTAAACGCGAGTCAGCTTGGTCAATTTCAATATCTTTCTCATCAGTTAAGTTTTGACCTTGTAAGGTAATACGTAAACCGTCTAAAGAATCAATACCTGATTCTGAGAAATCGTAGCTAATTTGGGCATCCCATAATTCAGTACCCGCTTTGCCTGTTGGCACTAAAGATAAACTACCACCACGTGTTTCAGAAACGTAATCACTACGCTTGGTGCCAGCAATACGAACTTCAAAGCCATTGCTTTCGTAATAAGCTGTTAGTGAGTAACTTTCATCGGATAAACCAGGAACTTTCCCTTCTTCTTGTCCTGCATGTTCGTATAACTTGCCGTCTAAGAAAGTAGCGCTCATCACCAAACCAAAACCGTCTAAAGCGTCATGCGCTAAACGTAATGGTAAGCTAGCTTGTAATTCATAACCGCGAACAAAGCCTTTAAAACCATCCGTATTAGTTTCGACAAACCCTGTTAATAATGCTGGTGCATCATCATTTGAGTCTTTGTGTAATTCAGGAATATAGACGTCAGAAAAGTCAGTTAATTCATTGCTACTACGATGCCAGTTAACTAAGTCTTTATAGAAAAAGGTGGCCGCAAAGTAACCATCGTCGGCAAAGTAGTTTTCATAAGAAAGATCAAACTGATTCGCTTCATAAGGTTTTAATTGTGAGTTTCCGGCGCTACCAGACCAAGGACCATTTTCAGGCTCAGTACTTTGAATTTGATTATCATTATAGGCAAACGTTGCACGTGCATTAGGGCGCATATCATCCATACGTGGGCGGCTTAATACTTTACTCATCGCAGTACGAACAAATTGGTCTTCGGCTATTTCAAAGCTTAAATTTAACGTAGGTAATATATTTGAGTATGATCTGCCTTCAGTGACTGGAGTTGCAACAACATAACCTGCTGAATTTTCTACAGTAGAAAAACCTGACGACTGTTGATCAACATCAATATATTGCAAGCCAAAATTACCTGACATATAAATGTCGTTAAACTCTGCTTCTAAATTTATTTTGGCATAAAGGGTTAATGTTTCTTCTTCAACGGTATAGGTGTCACCCAAACGATCGGTCTGCACTAAAGAAGCTTCTGTCGCTGTGTAGTAACCACTGTTATATAAAGATAAGCTGTCGTACGCTAAAACACCATTAATGCCAACAAAGTCTAAATTTGCGACACCAAGTACATTAGGAATAGCCGCATCACCTGGGTATTCTGGTGAAGTTAAGTAATCACCTTCATTGATTTTGATTTTTTCACGCTCGGAATATATACCACCGACTTCAATACCGCTAATAATACTATATTCAACAACACCACTGGCTTCTAAACGAATGCTGTCAAGCGACTCTTCAAACTCTGGACGGTTTACAAAACCATCTTGCGCGTCGCCACCAATTACCGGTGCGCCCCAAGCTTGAGGACCCGCAAGACGAACTAAGTTCTCGTCAGTGAAGTCAACACCAGGAAGCGTTGGATGATCACTATACATAACACCTGTAGAAGTCATTTCCCACGAACGTGCCGCTAATGGACGACCATCAGTGCCAGCACGACCCGTACCTGAATAACTTTCTAAATCAATAATGCTTTTATCGACATCACCCACTGATAAATCAGCCTCTAATGTCCAATCGCTGTTTAATGCATACTCAACATTTAAACCAAAAGTTGTTAAGGTTGATTCTTGCGTTCTGGCATCATTTCTTACCACTGAATGAAAACCATCGGTATTGCCAGAAGTTACTAAGCCACTTTCGATACCCGTAATAGAGTAATCGCCCGTTCCCCATTCAGCACCGCCTTCTTCTATACCACGGCGAACATCATGCTCTTTAAAGTCGATATATAACGCATCAAATTGAATTTTTAGCTCATCTGTTGGTTCATATTCAATCACAGCTGCAATTGAATCACGCTCTAACATTGCAGAACGTGCAAATGAGTCATGACCACCAAGTACTTTATCGCCTGCAGAAGCTATAGCAGGGTCTGTTAATCGTCGAGGGTTATGACCCTCTTCACCAGCAGGAGTTACATTGACATCGGCATAACCCCAAGCTCGAAACTGTTCTTCTTGTCGTGGTGTTTCTTGTGATGAAAGTACTAAGGCTAGACCTAAAGTATCGTTAGCAAATTTGTCCACATAGTTAAACGAGATTTTATGACCTTTATTATCGTAATCTGGATTTGCTGCATCATTACCATTTTTTTCAGCAACCGCATTAATAGTCATAGTAGGTTCAGAATTTAACGGGCTGATGGTTTGTAAATCAATTGTGCCACCAATACCTTGAGAAACAAGGCCAGCTTCGGGGGTTTTGTAAACAACTATGTTTGAAACAATTTCGGTTGGGTATAAATCAAATTCGACACCGCGGTTATCACCCATACCTAATAATTCACGGCCGTTTAGTGAGGTACCAATAAAGTTTTCGTTAAAACCACGTACCGACAAACCACTTGTACGTCCGTTTCTACGTTCACCTGTTACACCGGGTAAGCGTGCTAAAGATTCGGCAATACTGGTATCGGGTAATTTACCGATATCTTCAGCAGAAAGAACTTCAACAATTGAGTTTGAACTCATTTTAATCGCTTGTGCTCTTTGTAAG